>MDTG01176692.1_pt1 | contig 13847 bp, 11 predicted proteins | sample 811421 | NCBI WGS metagenome assembly MDTG01 (sample SAMN05326645, study PRJNA326480) | marine metagenome | isolation source: seawater | place: Pacific Ocean: South East | collected 2011 | reverse complement strand
TTTCTTAAAAAAAATATGTATGGAAAAAAAATTGTGATTGGAATGGGAGCAGGATCTATTTCTAACTGGATGAAAAAACTTCCACAATTAATGTAATGGAAATCGAAAAATTAGAAAAAATACTCAGTGAATTTGGAGATAATGTAAAGTTTAATTATGATCTAAAGAAAAAAAATTGGTTTAATATTGGAGGAAAGTCAAAAGTTTATTTTAAAGCTGATAATTTAAAAGAATTAATAAATTTCCTAAAAAAATTAGATAATAAAGAAAAAATATTTATTCTTGGTGCCGGATCTAATACTTTAATAACGGACAAAGTTTTTGATGGAGTGGTAATAAAACTTAGTAAAAATTTTAATAATATTTCTTTGCTTCGGGACGAAATAATCATAGCTGGAAGCGCTGTTTTAGACAAATCTTTATCTGAGTTTGCAATGAAAAACAATTTGAGCGGTTTTGAGTTTTTGTCTTGTATTCCTGGAACTATTGGAGGTGGAATAAAAATGAATGCTGGCTGTTTTGACAATGAATTTAAAGATATTTTATTATCAGTTCAAGCTATAGATAAAAAAGGAAATTTAAAAACTTTAACTTCAAAAAATATCAATTTTGAATATAGAAAAAGTAATATACCTGAAGATTTAATTTTTTTAAGTGCATCATTTAAAGGTTCAAAAAGTGATAAAGAAGAAATAAAGAACAAAATAAATTATTTCAAGATTAATAAAGAAAAAAATCAACCAACTAAAATCAAAACAAGTGGTAGTACATTTAAAAATCCAATATTTCAAACAGACAAAAAAGTATGGGAGCTTATTAAAGATTCTGTGCCTCTGGACAAAAGCTTTGGTGACGCTTGTATCTCCGAAAAGCACTGTAATTTTTTTGTTAACAAAGGCAATGCAAAATTTGAGGATATGAAAAAACTTATAGACTTTGTAGCTGAAAATGTTTTGAAAAAGACTGGAATTAGTTTGGAAAAAGAAATAAAAATTTTGGAATAATTTGAAAAAAAAGATATTAATAATTTCAGGTGGCATATCTAAAGAGAGAATAATAAGTCTTGATACTGGTAAACAAGTAGCTAAGGAGCTTAAAAAAAATAATTATATTGTTAAAATTACCGAGCCTAATTTTCAGATTTATAATGTTATTAAATCTTTTAAGCCCAATATTATTTTTAATGCTTTACATGGACAATTTGGTGAAGATGGTTATATCCAATCAATCTTAGAGACTACAAATATTCCTTATACTCACTCTGGTGTAATTTCCTCTTCAATAGCTATGGATAAAGAGCTATCAAAAAAAATTTTTAATAAAAACAATATTTTAACACCTAAATATATTATGTATTATTTCAATAAGTCCAAAACTAATTTAATCAAATTAATCCATAAAAAACTTAAGTTCCCTGTGGTGATCAAGCCAATTAATGAGGGTTCTAGTGTAAATGTTTTTATCTGCAACAAATCAAATATTTTTTCAAAAATAAAACTTTTAAGAAGTTATAAAAAAATAATTATCGAGGAGTTTATTCCTGGAAGGGAAATTCAAGTTGCGATTATGGGTAAAAAAAAATTAGGAGCTATAGAACTCAAACCAAAAAGAAAATTTTACGATTATGACGCTAAATATAAAAAAAGCGCTAAAACAGAACATATAATACCTATAAATATAAAAAATATTTATTTGAAAAAAGTTTTAAATGTTTCTTTGAAGGCACACAAATTAATTGGTTGCAGAGGTATAACAAGATCAGATTTTAAGTTTTTTAAAAACAAATTTTACCTTTTAGAAATTAATACCCAACCAGGGATGACCAAACTGTCTTTAGTACCAGAAATTGCAGCACATAATGGCATGAGTTTTTCTGATTTGATAAAGTGGATGTTGAGAGATGCTTCTATCAAAAGATAAAAAAATTCTGATTTACCTATTTCTATTAATTTTATTAGGATCAATAAATAATAAATATTTTATCGATACAAAATTTTTTATAATTAAAAATTTAAAATTAGCTGGTTTGAGTGGGTTAGAAAAACTAGATGTACTATTACAGTTAAACCAAATTAAAGATGAAAATATTTTTTACTTACCTAAAAAAGAAATAATTACAGTTTTAAATTCAAATAATTTGATTGAGTCCTTTAAGGTTAATAAGAACTATCCCTCAGACATAATTATTGTAATTAAAAAAACAACCTTTTTAGCAACTATAAAAATTCACAACGAAATTTTTTTAATTGGTTCTAATAAAAAATTAGTTAAATCTGATCTAGATTATCCAAATTTACCTTTAGTTTTAGGAAACCCACCCCTGGAAGATTTTTTTATAATTAATGAAAATATTTCAAAATCTTCAATTAAATTAAGCGAAATTAAAAAATTACGTTTTTTCCCATCGAAAAGATGGGACCTAGAATTAAATAGTGGCATTATGATAAAATTACCAATCAATAGCTCTATTAAAATATTGAATGATTTTTCCAAAATTAAAAACTTACCACATTTTAAAAATGTAAAAATTTTTGATATGAGAGTGAATAAACAAATAATTGTTAATGAGCTCTAATCTGCATTTAAATACCTTTTTTTTTGTAGGAGCGGATAGACTATCATTATGTGTTTTTGATGGAATCAAAAATAAGATTTTTGAAAAAAGAATAATGATAAATAAAGATATTAAAAAAAAAGAATTGGATCAATTATATGACGAGTTTTTACGTGTGAATATTTTAAAAGTTGAAAAAAAAATTCATAAATTTATAAATGAAATTAACTTGATTATTGATGACTCAAATTTTTTACTCATTCAAGCCTCAATAAAAAAAGATGGAAGAGGAGATAAGATAAATAAAGCAGACCTAAATCATGTACTTTTAGATTTGAAACAACAAATTAAAGAAAATAATCCTGATAACACAATAACATATATAAAAATAAATAATTTTATGTTGAATAAAAAGATGTTTTTTACTTTAGAAGATAATTTTGAATGTGACGAATTATGTTTAGATATAGACTTTGTTTGTTTACCCAATTATATAATAAAAGAATATTCAAATAAAATTAAAAAATATCAAATTAGAATTGATCAAATTTTTGCAGCTGGTTACTTAAGTAAAAATTATAACAAAGATGGTGAAGATTTATCTCAAACTGCGGCCAGATTAAAATACCAAAATGATGAAAATGAAGTTCATATAATAAAAAAAATAAGAGAAAAACAGGGTTTTTTTGAGAGATTTTTTAGATTTTTTAATTAATCTGAGTATTTATTTGTAATATTTCTTGAGTTCAGTCTTTTCACACTCAAGTGTACATCCTTATCATGTCTTTTCACAAACAAAAAACAATAAAAAAATCAATTCAACTAAAAGGTTTTGGTTTACATTCAGCCAAACCTGCTAATCTTAATATTAAACCTGCCTCACCAAACGAGGGTATTATATTTATTAGAAAAGACTTAAGTAAAAATAATGTTATTTACCCACACGTCAACAATGTAACTAGCGCAATGTTGTGCACTACAATATCAAACGAATTTGATGTGAAAGTATCAACTATTGAACATCTAATGGCAGCGTTTTATGGTATTGGTATAGATAATGCAGTTATAGAAATTGATAACGAAGAAGTACCGATTTTAGATGGTTCTGCAAAAATATTTGTAGATGAAATATTAAAAGCAGGTATCGAAATTAGTGAAACTCCCATAAAAGTTATTAGAATAAATAAATTTATTGACTTTAAAGAAGGTGCAAAATCAATCTCTATTCAACCTAGTAAAATAAATTTAGAAATAGATTTTGAAATTAAATATAAAAATCAATTGATTGGAAACCAAAGAAATACTTTAAAAGTTTACGAAGACGATCTGGAGGATACGTTTAATTCAAGAACTTTTTGTTTGTATGAAGATATTAAAAAACTAAGGTCCATGGGCTTTGCTAAAGGAGGCTCGTTAGAAAATGCGTTAGTAGTAAAAGACTCAAAACTCTTGAACAAGGATGGATTAAGAAATAAAAAAGAATTTGTAAATCATAAAATTCTTGACTGTATGGGAGATTTGTTTCTTTCAGGTTATAAGGTAATTGGAAAAATTAGATGTTCTCAGGGTGGTCATAAATTGACAAACGATTTATTAAGAAAAGTTTTTCAAAATAAAGATAATTACTCTATCTTTGAAATAAATGAAAAAAATATTCCTCATTCATTAGTTTACAGGCAAAATTTAAAATCTATTGCTTAAAAGATTTAGTTTAAAAAAAAATCTGTTATTATTATTTAATGAATTTTTTTTTAAGATTTCTAATCATAACTGTTATCATTCTTTCCCAGTTTTCTTGTTCAAAAAAAGAAAAAATTACTGTTTTAGAAAATAAAGATTTAAAATCTCAAATGATTGATCTTTATGCGGAGGGTTATGAGGCCTTTTTAGATAGAGATACACTCTTTGCTGCAAAAAAATTTAATGAAGCAGAGTTGATTTTCCCTCAATCTGATTGGGCTCCAGTCGCAGCTTTGATGACTGCCTATGTATATTATTCTGATGATTATTACTCAGATGCTATATATCATTTGGAGAGATATTTAAAAGTGTATCCAAAACATAAAAACATTGACTACGGGCATTACCTTTTGGGTATGTGTTATTATGAAAATATAATTGATGAAGGTAGAGATTTAAAGCCACTATTAAATGCAAAAAAAGAGTTTGAAATATTAACAAATAATTATCCTAATACAGAATTTGCCATAGATGCTAGATTTAAGTTAGGACTTATTACTGATCGTCTAGCTGGTAAAGAAATGTATATTGGGAGACATTATGAAAAATCTCAAAAATGGGTGGCTGCAATTAACAGATTTAAAAATGTAGTAGAAAACTATGAAACAAGTGTTTATGTTGAAGAAGCGATTTATAGATTAGCGGAAATTCACTATATTGTTGGATTAGATAATGAGGCAAAAAAATATGCTACTTTATTAGGCTATAATTATGGCTCTAGTGATTGGTATAAAGCATCCTACAAAATTTTTAACAAAAATTATGATTTAACTGAAAAAGAAATTTTTTCAATAAAAGAAAAAGATAAAAAATCAATATTTAAAAAATTTAAAAAAAGATTTAAGAGTCTTTTTAATTAAATGAATGAAAAACTTTTAAAAAAAGAATATCTTAAAAAAATTTCTCAAATTCAAAAATATAATCTGGCTTATTATGACAAAAGTAGTCCAATTGTGGCTGACTCAGAATACGATAAACTAAAAAAAGAAATTATTAATTTTGAGAAAAAGTATGATTTTTTAAGAAGTCCTAATTCACCAAGTTCGACTGTAGGTTTTAAACCATCAAAAAATTTTAAAAAGATAAAACATAAAGTTCCGATGCTTTCTTTATCTAATGCTTTCGATGAGGGAGATTTAACTAATTTTGAGAAAAGGATAACGAATTACCTTGATAAAAAAAGTGATTATAAAATTGAATACAGTGCTGAACCAAAAATAGATGGTATATCAGCATCTTTAACTTATAAAAATGGAATATTTGTAACTGGATTATCTAGAGGTGATGGTAAAGAAGGGGAAGATATCACAGAAAATTTAAAAACTATCAAAGACATTCCTAAAAAGATCTCAGAAAAAAATTTTCCAGAGGAGATAGATATAAGAGGAGAAGTTTATATAAAAAATTCTGATTTTAAAAAACTATCAAATAAATTTGCTAATCCTAGAAATGCAGCCTCAGGCTCTTTACGACAAAAAAACCCAGATGAGACAAAAAAAATTCCTTTAAGATTTATTGCTTATACTTTTGGTTTTCAAAAAAACATGAAAGTTAATTCGCAAACTGAGTTTCTAAAAAATTTAGATAAATGGGGTTTTAAGGTTAATCAATTTAATAAAAGAATTATTAGTATTAAAAATTTACTAGAAAATTATAAATCTTTAGAAAAAAAAAGAGATGAATTAGATTTTGATATCGATGGTATAGTTTATAAGGTCAACGATTTTGAGTTGCAAAAAAGATTAGGAAATGTGGCCAATGCACCCCGTTGGGCAATAGCTCATAAATTTTCTGCTAATAGCGGTGTATCAAAAATTTTAAATATAGAGATACAAATAGGGAGAACTGGAGCGCTAACACCTGTGGCTAAGATAAAACCAATTAACATTGGTGGAGTAGTTGTTTCCAACGCAACCTTACACAATGAGGATGAAATTAAAAGAAAAGATATTAGAATAGGAGATATTGCGACTATTGAAAGAGCTGGTGATGTTATACCCCATATAACTTCTATTCAAATAAAAAAAAGAGACAAAAATTCGAAAAAATTTATATTTCCAATCAAATGTCCATCATGTGGATCCTCAACAATTAAAGATTTTAACCTTGTAACAAAAAAAAATGATGCTGTAAGAAGATGTTCTAGCGAGGGATATGAATGTGAAAAAATTTCTATAGAAAAAATTAAACATTTTGTTTCCAAAGAGGCGTTTAATATCGAAGGATTTGGTAAAAAGATAGTTGAGAATTTTTGGAACTTGAATTTAATAAAGTTTCCTCAGGATATTTTTAAGTTAAACTATCATAAAATAAAAGATTTAGATGGATGGGGAACACAGTCTGTTGCAAATCTAAAGCACTCTATAAATTTGAAAAAAAAAATTTCTTTAGAGCGTTTTATCTATGCTTTAGGAATTAGGCACATAGGACTCGAAAACGCAAAACTTTTATCAAAACAGTTAAAAAATATGAAAAAGTTTTTAGAGCTAACAAAAGCTTTTAAAATTAATGAATTATTAAATATTGATGGTATAGGAGAAACTCAAATCAAATCTATTAAAAATTTTTTCTCTAATAGAACTAATTTGAATGTTGTTTATGAACTTGATAAATTGCTATCGATTACAGATAATAAGGAAATTGAAAAAAATGGACCTTTTAAAAATAAAACATTTATGTTTACAGGCAAACTCAATGGAATTAGCAGAGCAGAAGCGAAATCGTTGATAGAAAAAAATTCTGGTTCAATAATTAGTAATGTTTCAAAAAAACTTAATTACCTAATAGCCGGTGAGAAACCAACTAAAAGAAAAATTGACTTAGCCAACGAACTTGAAATTAAGATTATCAATCAAGCAGATTGGTTAAGAATGTTAAATAAATGACGCTAACCATTTTTTCTCACCTTTTTTTAAAAATGGTGAGAGTTTTAGATAAACATTTAAGTGATAATTAAACAAATAATCCTTTTCTTTTTTAACTAAATTTTTGTAGTTGACTAATTCTTTTTCTATCGGTGCTAGGGTTAAATTCTCAAAAAATAATTTTTTATTCATTTTTTTTATATAAACTAGATTTTCAATTCTTATTCCAAATGAACCTTTTTTATAAAATCCAGGTTCATTACTTAAAATCATGCCCTCTTGAAATTTAACAGTATTAAATTTTGATATTGATTGAGGACCCTCGTGCACATTTAAATAAAAACCCACACCATGTCCAGTACCATGTTTATAATCTAATCCACTTTTAACAAGATACTTTCTTGCCAAAGGATCTAATAATTTTCCATTAAATTTTTCATTTAGATTTGCGGTTGCAATAGAGATGTGACCTTTTAAAACTTTTGTGAAAATTTCTTTAATATTTCTTTTTGGTTTTGAAAAACAAATTGTTCTTGTCACATCTGTTGTTCCATAACGATATTGCCCACCAGAGTCGCATAAAAAAATATCATTTTTTTTCAACTTCTTTGAATTATTTTTATTTGCTCTATAATGAACAATAGCACCATTTTTTCCACCACCAGCAATAGTATTAAAGCTAGGATATAAATAATTTTTATTTTTTTTTCTAAAATTCTCTAATTTCAATTGGGCTTGATATTCAGTGATATCTTTTTTTTTTCTGTTTTTTATCCAATACAAAAATTTTGTAAGAGCAACTCCATCTAGGATATGACTATTTATCATATTATTAATCTCTACTTTATTTTTAATCGATTTCATTAAATAGACTGGATCAGTTGTACTGGATATAGTAAATCTTTTTTGAATAATATTTTTATAAAATAGCGAACAGGTTTTATTATCGATAATTATTTTATTCTGTTTTAATTTTTTTGTTAACGACTCAAAATCATCAGGTGAGACTAAATCGATTTCTTTAATTTTTTTTTCTTTAATTAAATATTTTGCTTTTATTTTTTCGCAGATTAAGAAAATTTTTTTATTACTATCAATTATAAGTCTACAATTTGGTATCGGACTATTGAGGGTATCGTTTCCTCTAATATTTAACAACCAAGCAACATTTTCTGGAGCACTTATAAAAAGATAATTTGATTTTTTTTTTTTTAAAAAATTTGCAATTCTCCTAATTTTAATTAAATGACTTTCTCCAGTAATTTTTTTACTGATAGAAAAAAAGGGTTTTGATTTAACTCGATAATTGTTAAAAATATCATCTACTAAATTTGGCTTAATTTCTCTTACTTTATTGTATCTTACGAAAAATTTATCAATTTGATTTGATGTAAAAAGTTTTGGATCTAACCCAAGTGTAAGATTTTTAAACAATTTACAATTTATGATTTTATTTAAATTCGTTACTTTAAATTCTTTACCAGACTCTATTTTTGCTTGGATTGTATATCTGTCATCAACAAATAAATAATTTTTTTGCTTAAGAATAACCGCAAAACCAGCAGAACCAGAAAAATTAGAAATAACTTTCAATCTATTTCTTTGGGAATACTCTGAAAAAAATTCATCATTTTTTGGAATAATGTATCCATCTATATTAAATTCTTTAAGTTTATTTCTTAACTCAAATATTCTTTTTTTTATCATTTTAGTCTTTTTTGATATCGAATCCAACCGGGGCTTCTAATATTATCGTTGTCTTCTAAATCTTGATTAAATTCGAAATCCTCTATATCTTCTTTTTCTTCACTAAAAGATGAATTTTTTTCTACGTATTTTTCAGGCAATTCTTCAATAAATCTTGAAGCCATGCTATCAATCCAATCACCTTGATAAAATCTGTTCATCGAAAAAGAAATGATGGCTTGTTTTTTTGCTCTAGTTATACCTACGTACGCAAGTCTTCTTTCTTCCTCTAAACCGTTCTGGCCTTTTTCCTCTATTGATTTTTGATGAGGAAATAGTCCTTCCTCCCAGCCAGGTAAAAAAACTACCTCAAATTCTAAGCCTTTTGCGGCGTGCATTGTCATCATATTAATTTTTTCTCCATCCCATTCTTGATCAATTGATGTTGCTAATGATACATGTTCTAAAAAACTTTCTAAATTGTCGAATTCTTTCATAGCGCTTAAAAGTTCTTTGATATTTTCAAGCCTATTTTCATTTTCTAAATCTTTTTTATTTTTTAACATCGAAGAATAACCAGACTCATCTAAAATTATTTGCAAAAGTTTAACATGACTTAATTTTTTTATATTAAGTTCATATCTCCATTTATTTAATAAATTTAGAAATGACAATAAACCTATTTTTGTTTTTGGTTTAATTAAATTCAATTCAATTAGTTTTTTTGAGGATTTTTCTAGGCTGATTGAATTTATTTTTGCGTAATCATATATTTGTTTTACAGTGCTATCACCTATAGATCTTTTTGGAATATTTACAATTCTTTCAAATGCCAAATCATCTTTTTCTTGAAATATCATTCTTAAATAAGCAATGCAGTCTTTAATTTCTGCTCTCTCATAAAACTTGGTCCCCCCAATTATTCTATATGGAATACCAACTTTAAGAAATCTCTCTTCAAATTCTCGTGTTTGAAATATTGCTCTAACTAAAATAGCTACGTTGTTAAAAGAAATTTTTTTTTTTAAATTTTTTTCTAATTCATCGGATATGCCTATTGCCTCCTCTTTTCCATTTTTAAAGCAGTTTAATTTCACTAAATCACCTTTATTTTTTTTTGACTTTAGTACTTTACCTACTCTATTTCGATTATTTGATATTAATTCTGAAGCAACAGATAAAATATTTTGGGTAGATCTGTAGTTTTCCTCTAATTTAATTATCTTAGTTTCTTTATAAATTTTATCAAATTCTAAAAAATTTTTTATTTCTGCGCCTCTCCAACTATAAATAGACTGATCATCATCACCAACACAGCAAATATTTCTATTTTTTTCAGCTAAAATATTTAACCATCTACTTTGTATAAAATTTGTATCTTGATATTCATCAACTAATATATATTTAAAATTTTTAGAATAAATTTCTTTAATATCATTATTTTTTTCAAAGATTTTAACAGTATGTAAAATTAGGTCTCCAAAATCACAAGAATTCAAATCAATAAGTTTTTGCTGATAAATTTTATATAGAGTCAATATATTTTTTTCGTAAGTATCTTGTTTTTTTAAAATAACATCGTCGGGATAAAGTCCTCTATTCTTCCATTTATCAATTACAGATAAAATAAATTTTGGAGATAATTGTTTAGTATCAATATTTTCGGACTTACAGATACTTTTAATTAATCTAGATTGATCGTCTGTATCAATAATTGTATAATTAGATTTTAAATTTACTGCGGGCGCATGTCTTCTTAATAGTTTAGCACAAATAGAGTGAAAAGTTCCAAGCCACGGCAGACCTGTGGCATCAGTTTTTAGGATTGAGCTTACTCTGCTCTGCATTTCTTTAGCTGCTTTATTTGTAAATGTGACAGCCAATATTTGGTTTGGAAAAGCTTTTTTCTCTTTTATCAGATTTGCGATTCTTGATGTAAGAACTTTAGTCTTGCCCGAACCGGCACCAGCTACAATTAATAATGGGCCATCTATGTGAGTTACGGCCTCTTTTTGGGCAGAGTTAAGAGATTTTATAAATTCAGAGTTTATCATTTTTAATTATTTTATATAACTTTATCTTAAATGTTACATTTTACTCTTATATCAAAAAAAAATTTTTTGAACTTTTTAAAAAGTGTTAATTTTATATTAGTTAATATTTTTAATAATTTAAAATTTAGCAATTTAAAAAGACTTACTAGATTATTTTTTATTGATAAACGGGTCATATTTACATTAATAATCGTTTTTTTTTCAGTATTTGTTCATTTATCAACCCCTGCTTTTTATAAAGATAGTTGGGTTAAGGGAATCGTTAAAAATCAATTTGAGAACGAATTTAAGTTTGACATAGAATTTAGCGACAAGTTGAATTACGCAATTTTTCCAATTCCACATTTCAGGTTTAAAAATGTAAAATTTATTACTAGTGAAGGAGATTTAGCAGAAATTGAATTAGTCAAGGTATACCTAACGTTTAATAAATTTTTGGACAAAAACAAGATGAATATTCAAAATGTAATTATAAAAAAAGCAAAATTCAATCTTTATAAGAACGATCTGAAAAATTTGTTTAATTTTTTTAATAAAAAAATAAATGAAAAAAAAATCACAATTTTTGATAGTAAGATTTTTCTAAAAAATGACGTAGATGATATCTATTCAATTATTTCGATAGATAAAAGTCAATCTTTTTATAATAATTTAGAAGTTATTAATAACCTAACTGTTGATGGAGAGATATTTAATAATTCTTTTAAGTTAAACTTAAAAAATGATTTTGTAGAAAAAAAATCTAATTTAAATTTAGTATTCGATAAGCTTAATAAACGATACATTAATATAATTGATTATAAAAAAAAAAAGAAAGAAGGTAAACTAAGTTACTTAAATGCAAGAAAAAAATACGATACATTTTACTCGTTTGATAAAGATGTCTTAAGTTTTAATTCTAACGAAAAAATAGGCGATAATTTTTTTTATAATGGTAATTTAAATTTTTCACCTTTTTCCTCATACTTACGAGTAAATCTAAAAACTATAAATTTGAAAAATCTTTTAGCAAACGACTCTTTATTCCTTGAAATTTTAAGATCTAACATATTTGCAAATGAAAATTTAAACTTTAATATTGAAGTAAAATCAAAAAATATTTCAGATCATAGAAAATTAAAGAATTTGAATTTATATATAAATTACGAAAATCAATCACTTAATTTTGATCAAAGTAGCTTCATACTTGAAGATATTTTGAAAATAAATTTAATTGATAGTAAATTTATAAACAAAAAAAAACAATATTTTTTGGGTAATTTTGAGATATTGATCAATGATCACTCTAAATTATACAGGTTTTTTCAAACAAAAAAAAAATATAGAAAAAAAATAAACTCAATTTTTATAACTATAAAATACGATTTTTTAAGAAATGATTTAATATTAGAGAAATTACTTGTTGATAATAAAAAAAATGAAAATATTTTGAATTTTATAAAACGATATAACCAAGATAATGAAGCTCTAGAAAACAAAGCGGATTTAAGAAATTTTTTTAATTCTTTTATTGAAAAATTATAAAGGTTTAATCATTTTTTTTGGATTAACTATTTTATTATATTTTTTTTCGTCAATTAATCCCGATTTTAATGCCTCTACCTTCAGAGTGGTCTTATTCTTCAATGCAGTTTTGGCTATTTTTGCAGCGTTGTCATATCCAATATGTGGCGCTAAGGAAGTGACCAACATCAACGAATTATCTAAATATTCCTTAATTTTGACCTTATCAGCCTTTAATCCCTTTATGCAGAAAAGTGAAAAGTTTCTAGTGCTGTCAGCCAACAGATCAATTGATTGTAAAATATTATGAGCAATTAAAGGTTTAAAAACATTTAATTCAAAATGACCATGTGATCCTGCCATTGTAATTCCATTGTGATTTCCAATAACTTTAACACAAACCATTGTAACAGCTTCTGATTGGGTGGGGTTTACCTTACCAGGCATTATTGAGGATCCTGGTTCATTTACTGGTAAAACAATTTCTCCATACCCCGCTCTAGGCCCGGAGCCTAAAAATCTTATATCATTAGCAACTTTCATGAGACAAACAGCGGTAGTATTTAGTGTTCCTGAAAAATTTACAATTTCATCATGAGCAGCTAGGGCAGCAAATTTATTTTTAGTTGGTTTAAAGGGAAGTTTAGTAATTTTCTTAATTTCTTTAATAATTTTTTTATCAAAACCTTTCTTAGTATTAATTCCTGTTCCAACTGCAGTTCCCCCTTGTGCTAAAAAATAGATTTCGTTTAAAGCATTTTTGATTCTTGAAATACAATCCTCTAATTGAGATTGATAACCAGAAAATTCTTGACCTAGAGATAAAGGTGTTGCGTCTTGCAAATGTGTTCTGCCAACTTTGATTATGTTTTTATATTGAACAACTTTTTTTTTTATTTCCTTATTTAATAATTCCAGAGAAGGAATTAACTTATTTTTAGTTTCAATTGCTATAGCAATGTGCATAGCAGTAGGAAATACATCATTTGTTGATTGAGATTTATTTACATGATCATTTGGGTGAACAGGTTTTTTTGTTCCTTTCTTACCACCTAAAATCTCTATAGCTCTATTTGCAATTACCTCATTTACATTCATGTTCGTTTGTGTACCAGAACCAGTTTGCCAAACTTTTAGTGGAAAATGACCATCTAACTTTCCAGCAATTACCTCGTTTGAAGCTTTAATAATTGCTTTGGAAATTTTTGGTAAAATTTGTTTCTCCCTCTCATGAACAATAGCTGCAGCCTTTTTTATAATAGCAATTGATTTAACAAGAATTGGTCTTACTAAAAACTCACCTATATCAAAATATTTTTTTGATCTTTGAGTTGAGGCTCCCCAGTATTTATCTTTGGGAACACTTATGTAACCTATACTATCAAATTCTTTTCTAAATTTCATTGATTAATAAGTAAATATTAAATTAATATAAATATACATAAA
>MDTG01163093.1_pt1 | contig 13847 bp, 12 predicted proteins | sample 811421 | NCBI WGS metagenome assembly MDTG01 (sample SAMN05326645, study PRJNA326480) | marine metagenome | isolation source: seawater | place: Pacific Ocean: South East | collected 2011 | reverse complement strand
TTTTTAAAATATTTAGGCCTTAATTATAAGAATAATGAATTATTTAATTTTGAAGAATATGTATTTAAGTGTCTAAGAAAATTCAATAGTATTCATAAAAAATAAAGTATTTATATTATAAAGTTATCATGGCATTTTTATCAATAAGAAAAATTTATCTTTATAATATTTTTAAAGCACTTTTGGCTTTTTTTTATGGGTATTTTATTCTTCTAAATATAAATTTAGACTTGGTTAATGATAGCGGTGATATTTCAAGTCTTTTAAAGCAAGTAGAAAACAAAATTAATGATCCAGATCTTACTTTTGAATATTTATTTTATTTTTTAATTAATAAAGTAAATGATTTATTTAATGTTGATTACTTTACTATTTTTAAATCAATAGCTTTTTTTTCATCAATTTTTATTTTTTATATTTTTTCTATTAATTCAAATTTCAAAAGTAATTCTATTTATTTAATAATTTTATTTTTTTTAATTTTTATTACACCAAGAACATATGATTTATTTGCTTCAGGCATTAGATCTGGTTTTGCTTTTAGTATTTTTTTTTTAGCTTTAATATATAAAAATCAACTCTTAAAATATTCACTATATATACTTTCTTGTTATATCCATTTTTCAATGATTCCATTTATTGGATTGCTTGTTTCATTTAATTTAATAAAAATATTAAAACTTAATATTTCTAAATTTTTAATTTTTAATTTTCTTATATTTTTTGCAATTCTGATGAATTATCTTACAAATGTTTACTTAGATGTAACTTTTGTTTCTCAAAGTTTTAGATATAAAATATTAATTTTATTTATATTTATAATTTTTCTAACTTTAGATCAGAAAGTGTATAGAAATCGATACGGTTTTATCTCTATAGGTATATTATCTATAGTTATTATAGGTTTTATTTTTGATACAAGCTATGTCAGGTATATTGGCAATTCATTATTATTTTATTTATATTTTTTGATTGAGCATAATAATCGAAATTCTATTAAAATTTTTTTAATATGCTATGCACCTATTTTTTTTCTAATGTCTTTTTACTCAATAAGGAATATTTATGGATAAAATATGAGTAAAAATATCACTTTTGTAGTTAGTGCAATGAATATGGGAGGAGCACAAAGAGTTGTATCTATTTTATGTAATCACTGGTCTAGTCGTGGATATAGTATAACTTTGATACATACCTACACAAAACAGAGATTCATACATTATAATTTAAATAAAGAGATTAATAATTTGTATTTAACAAACTCACCTTTCTTTTCTAAAATTAATTTTTTTAATCGTATCTGGAAGCTATTTTATTTGAGAAAACAATTAAAAAAAAGTAATCCTGATATTATCATTTCATTTCTGACAACTGTTAATGTTGCCACTACTATTGCTTCAATTTTTATAAATTCCCCATTATATATTTGTGAGAGAATTTCCACACCTTTTTCGTCATTAAATAAAAAATTTTTTTGGTTTTATAAAATTATTTTTAAGAGAGTTAATAAAGTTATTGTTCAAACAAAACAAAATAAATTGTATTTAGATAAAAATTTTTCTGATTTTAAAGTTGATGTAATTCCAAACCTTATCACTTACCCAATTCCAATATCTGGTTTTATTTTAAAACCTACCTCAATAGTTTCAGATGACAAAAAAATCATTCTTGCTGCAGGTAGATTGCATAAGTACAAACAATTTGATCTATTGATAAAAGCCTTCTCATTAATATCAATTAAGTATTCTAATTGGGATCTTGTAATACTAGGTGATGGAGATGAGAGAGACAGCATAACACACTTGATTAAAGATTTGAATATTCAAGATAAAGTTCACATACCAGGAACTGTTGGAAATGTAGCTGATTGGTACGAAAGATCTGATTTATTTATTTTAAGCTCACTTGTTGAGGGTTTTCCTAATGTATTACTTGAGGCTATGTCTTATGGATTACCCTGTATTAGTTTTGATTGTAATACCGGGCCAAGAGATATGATAGATAATGATTTTAACGGTATCTTAGTCAATCCAAAAGAAGGAGAATTCGGTCTTGTAAATGCTATGGAAAGAATCATAAGTGATAAAGAATTGAGTGAGTATCTCTCCAATAATGCTAGTTTAAATCGGAATAAGTATTCTTTAAATACCATAATTAATCAATGGGAAAATGCTCTAAATCTATGATTTCAATTTAAACAAATTATAAAAAATTATTATGAAAAAAGTATCCCAAGAGTTTGATGAAAGATCTAAAAAATATGATTATATATATAATTCAAAGTCTAGTAGTCTGCTTCATCAAGAGAAAAGAGTTCGAGCTAATATCATAGAAGAATACATTGAAAAAAATTTAATATTTAAACATGAAGATTTAATTTTAGATATTGGATGTGGTTTTGGAAATATCTTATTAAATCTTAGAAAAAGAGGAATTAAAGCAAAAATGTATGGAGTCGATATTTCAAAAAATATGATAAATTTAGCCAAAAATAATTTGCATACACTAAACTTTGACAAAATAAAATTTGTAAATGGAAATATCGACATAGTTTCATCAAAGGCCAAAACTGTCTTATCGGTTGGAGTATTAGGATATCAAGAAAATCAAGAAGAATTTTTACAGAAGTTATGCAGTCTTGTTGAACAAGAAGGATATTTAATCTTCACCTCAGGCAATGGAGATTCTTTCCTAAGAAAAACAAGGCAATTTTTATATAAATTATATTGCTTTATTTTGAAAAAAAAAAATAGAGTTAAATTTAATTCTATCAAAGATCAACAAATTGATACGATTGTAAAAGAAAATTATTTTCATCTTGAAAAAAAATTCTATATCACTTTTGGTCTTGGTCTATTCCCATCTTCATTTGAATGTAAAATTGATAATTTTATTAAAAAATACTTAAGTACATCTAAATTTGGTAAATACTTTTCTTTAACTGTTATTTATATTTTAAAAAGAAATAATTAAAATTTCAGTTCCTTTTTTTGATTTAGAGTTAGAAGTTTCATATAATATATTTCTATTAATTTAGTTAAATTATATGTATATATAATCTTAGTAAGAATTCAAAAATGCCATTAAACAGATATGAAGATAAAACTGTCGCTGATTATTGGAATAAAAAGTATGATGAAGAATATCATCCTTATTTACATGGTAGGCAGCAAAAAGTATTAGATCTAATTTCTGATTTAAATCTTCCATTTGGTGCTAAATGTCTTGAGTTAGGCACTGGTGGAGGTCAAAATGCTCTAAAATATTCAGAATTAGGATTAGAAGTTCATGGTGTTGACAGCTCAGAAGAATTGCTCATCACTGCCAAAAAACTTATTACTTCTAAGAATAAACTTAAATTTTCAAAAGTTGATTTAAATATTCAAATGCCATTTAAAGAGGGAACTTTTGATATTGTAGTTGTCGTTGGAACTTTGCAATATTTATTAGAACCATCATTTTGCGTTAAAGAGGTATTTAGAGTGCTAAAACCAGGAGGTTACTTTATAGTTTGTCAGAGGAATGCAATATCATTTAATGTTATGAGGCGTCCAATAAGTTTTATTTGTTGTGTACTCTCCCAAGAGGGATTTGAATGGGGCGGAAGAGGCACTAGCCTTTCGTATGGAACTTCATATCAAGGAAAACAAGAGGTTCTTATCAAAAGAATGGTTAAATTTTCAAATTTATTTAAGTGGTTTAAACATGCTAATTTTGAAATCATATCTTATTCTGGGTATACACCAAATTTTAAGATAGCTCCACAATTGTTTAGTTTTTTAAATAAAATTTTAAACAAAATACCTTATTTGTATAAATTTTCTCATATAGTTCTAGCTGTTGCAAAAAAGCCAAATTCAACATAATTATTAATTAAATTTTGGAAACTGGGTTATATTGAGATTTTAATTAATAAAATTTAATGAAATTACTTAGATTAACTCCCGCTTTAAAGCCAACAAGCTCATCTTATAATCAATTTTCTGTAGGTCTAAAGAACTCGTTAGATCAAACAGTTTGTTCATTAAACAAAATACATAATGTAAAGATATATAAACAAATTAAGATATTTGATGCTAATGGTTCTATCATAGGATTATTAAGTCTTATCAGAAAACAAATTAAAAATAATAACTTTAATTTAATTCATATTCACAACGGTTTAACAGGATTTATTTTCTTAATAGCAGTATTGCCTTTTAATTTTTCTTTACTAAACAGAACCATGATTACCGTCCATAATAGTTGGAATGTATTTAGTTTAAGGAATAAATTATTGACTTTGATTATGTTTTTTTTTTGTAAAAAGGTATGTCTTTGTAGCCATTCAAGTAAAAAAAGTATTCCTAAATTAATACAATACTTTTTTCATAAAAAAATGCATTTGATAGTAAACGGATTTAATTATGAAAGAATTGATAGTATTCGATCAATAAAAATAAAAGATCATTACTTTAGTACAATTTCAAAAATTAGATTGGTATACGTTGCTTCTTTAATTAATACAAAAAATCAAATTGAACTTCTCAAATTTCTTACTAATTCAAGTCTTGATTTAGATTTAATATTTATTGGAGATGGAAATAATAAAAATTTTTTAATTGAATATTCAAAAAAAATTCCAAAAAATATAAATATTCAATTTAAAGGATTGCTTTCTAGAGAAGAAACCATTGAGCATATGTTAGAGGCTGATGTTTCAATTTCATTATCCAAAGGAGAGGGGATGCCAATAGCAGCACTTGAGTCTTTATATGCAGGTTGTTTTATGATTTTATCCGACATCCCGCCTCATAAAGAATTAGCTTTAAATTGTGAACGATGTATTTTGTTAAAATCATCTAATAACTATGAGATTTTTAATGCATTAAATTATGTCAAGAAACATTTAATAGAGATTAGAGAATCTAGACATTTATCAACGAAATTTGCTTTTAAAAATTTCAATGTCGATAAAATGTTAGTTCAATATATGAATTTATATAAGGAAATTACGAGAAATTAAAATTAACTTTTTATGTCAGATAAAAACTTAGTAGATACATTATTAAACTTAGACAAAAAAAAAATAACATATGTTTGTTGGAAAAATATTAGTGAACTAAACTCATCTTTAATCGGCTTAAGCGACTTAGATTTATTTGTTCCTAATATCTATAAGTCTAAATTTATTGATTATTTAGAGTCAGAGTCTTGGATTGAATTAATTAATCCCATTTCAGAATATCCTGGCATAAAGCATTTTTATAAATTAGGCAAAAATTCAAATTTTTATCATATACATGTTTATTTTAAGTTAATTACAGGAAACTCATGGATTAAAGAATATATTTTACCATTTGATGATTGGATAGTTGAAAATCGTGAATGGAATTCTGAATACAAAATTTGGGTTTTAAACAGCAGTAGTCAAGCATATCTTTTTATTTTTAGACATTTTTTAAAAAATAGCTCAATTATTGGTAGGATTTTATACAAAAAAAATTTTTTTTTTATAAGAAGGAATGGGAATTTATTTATAAGAAATTTGATAAAAAAATTGAAGGCCCTATTGATATTAAAAATTTTTATCATAGTTCGGGTGTTCTAGAAAATAAATTGGAATTGCCGAAGCTCTTAAGTGCAATGCAGTTTCGTAAATTATGTAATTCTTATTTACGTTTTAATTCTTTTTTAATTCTTTTCAATTATTACAAATCATTCATTAAAAGATTTTTTAATAAATTATTTTTCAGAAGAAAAAAGATCTTACCTAAAAAAGGAATAATTATTGCAATCTCAGGTGTTGATGGGTCTGGTAAAACTACTATGCTTAAAGAAATAAATAATTTGCTTAGTAAAATTTTTACAATAAATCAATTTCATCTTGGCCGTCCTCTTGGTAGTATTTTGGAATTTTTATGGCGAAATCTAGGAAATAAAAGTAAAGATTCAAATATGCCGGGAACCATAAATTATTCAACATCAAGCTCCATGGGAAGAGCTTTAAATAGTATCATTTTAGGTTTTTTTAGATTTTTAATAGCAAAAAAAATAAAAAAAAAATCTAATTCTGGTATCCTGATTCTTACGGATCGTTGGCCTACTAGTCAAATTGGTAAGATGGATGGTCCAAGAATTATTATTTCAAAAAATTCAAATTTTATTATTCATTTTTGTAAAAAGGTTGAACAATGGTTGTATAATAAAATGCCTAAGGCCGATATTTGTTATGTTTTAACTGTTCCTTTAGTAACTGCTCTAGAAAGAAATAGATTAAGAATTAAAAAAAATAAAGAGACGCAAAAACACATACGTGCCAGATATTTAAGAAATGAATCTTTTAAACCTATTGCAAATAAAACTATCTATTTCGAAAATATAGAAAAAATGGAAATTAATAGTAGAGAGTTAATAAATAATATTTGGAATGAAATAAAAAAAATTTAAATGAAATCTAAAAAAAACAATTTCAACTACTCACAATTTATAAATTATTTGAAAGTAAATAAAAATATTTCTGACCCAATAATATGTAAATTTTTTTTTAGGCCACTTTCTATAAGAATTAGTTGGGTTTTTTATAAAGCGGGCATAAGAGCCAATACTATAAGTCTTATTTCTGTAATATTAGCTTTTTTAGCCTCATTCTTAATAATTATTAGTAGTCCTGAAAATATTATTTTACCTGTATTAATAATGATGATCATCTCACTATTAGACTGTATCGATGGTAATGTTGCAAGAAGTAGAGGAGAAAACAGTCCGAGCGGCGAATGGATGGATGCATTAAGTGGCTATACAGTTTATGCTTTGCTACCATTTAGTTTAGGAATTTTTTTATCAGCAAATTTTCCAAATAATTTCTTTCCTGGAACATGGATAATCATTGGAGCTTTAACCTCAATTTCAAATTTATATCTTCGACTCATTTTTCAAAAATATTTAAATTCTAAAATTGAAAATATTAATAATGAGAAAATAACAAGTAAAAAATCTATTTTTACAATTTTTAGCAGCGAGGTAGGCCTAGTTGGTTGGATGATGCCAAGCTTGTTTATCACTGTTATGTTAAATGCATTAACTTTTTATTTATTATTTTATTGTTTCTTTTATGTAGTATCGGCTTTTATTATTTCTATCTATTTGATAGTAAAATTATTAAAAAATTAAACATTCATGCAGAAAAAAAAAACTGTTCAAATCATATTAGGAGCGGGTAAGCCATTTAGTGGATATCAAAATTCATCTCTTAAGAAAGTATCAAAGAATACTTATGTGCTTGATTGGACTTTGCAGGCCACAAAGTTCCTAAATCCAGAGGTGCATTATGTTGCTGGATACCAAATAAATGAATTAATTTCTCGTTACCCAAACTTAATATACACAATTAACCCAGATTGGGAAAATACTGGCCCTATTGTTTCTTTATTAAAATCTAGAGTTGATCCAAATTCTGATTTTATTATTTCATATAGCGATATTTTATTCCGAGAAAGTACAGTCAAAAAATTATTAAGTTTAAACTCTGATATATGTATAGCTGTTGATAGTAAATGGAAAGATAGGTATTTGAAAAGATCACTTAAAGATATCAAAAGTAGTGAGAAAGTACTTGTTGATAAAGATTTGCTATTAGAATCTGGTAATGTTTCATTAAATAAAGCAAATGCTGAATTTATTGGACTAATTTATCTAAAATCTAAAGCTATGAAATATTTTCAGGATAATTCAAAAATTATTCAAAAAAAAATGAAGAGGTCCACTTTAGTAGATTTATTATCATTTTTTAAAAGTAGTAATTTTAAAGTCAAAGTCCTTGATGTCAAAGGAGATTGGGCTGAGCTTAATAAGAGAAATGATATAGCAAATTTTATTTTAGGAACAAAAGCTCAAAGCTTAGCTAGACTAGAAAAAGTTCTTAAGTTTAGCAAAATAGCTCCTCAAATAAGTTTCACAATTATCGATTGGAAAAAAAATTCAAAAAAAATAATTACTAAAATTCAAAATAAATTTGACTCTTTGAAAGTAATTATACGTAGTAGTGCAATTTCAGAAGATGGATTTAATAATTCTATGGCTGGAGCATACTTAAGTATTTTAGATATTAACACTAATTCAAAAGAAGATTTATCTGACTCTATTTCTAAAGTAATTAATTCTTATTCAGATAATAATCCTTTAAATGAGGTATTGGTTCAACCAATGATAAACAATGTTATTAATAGTGGAGTAATTTTTACTCGAACACTTTCTCATAGTGCACCTTACTATGTAATAAGTTTTGATGAAAATTCAAATAAAACTGACACTATTACAAGTGGGTCAGTAAATGATTATAAAACATTAATGATATTAAAGAGCCGTTTTAAAGATATTGAAGTATTTGTTCCCAAAAATTTAAGAGGCATTCTCCCCGCTCTTAAAGAGGTTGAAAATCTTTTAGATTTTTATGCTCTAGATTTAGAATTTGCTATTGATAAACGAAATAATATTCATTTACTTCAAGTGCGACCATTAACAAACACTGAATTAGATTCAGAAGATGAGAGCGTATTTGACAGTATAGATAATTGCATTATAAAATTTAAGAACCTACAAAAAAATTCTCCATTTATTTTAGGTGATAGGGCTATTTTTGGGATTATGCCAGATTGGAACCCTGCTGAGATTATAGGTACAAATCCTTATTCTCTCTCTTTCGATTTATACAGATATCTTATTACAGATGAGATTTGGGCAACACAACGTGCTGAGTTTGGATACAAAGATGTTAGACCACAACCATTATTAGTATCTTTTGCTGGACATCCATATGTTGATGTAAGAGCTAGCTTTAATTCATTTATTCCCTCCGATTTAAGTAAAAGTCTTTCTAAAAAATTAGTTAATTGTTATATAAAAAGATTATGTGTTTACCCACATTTTCACGATAAAATCGAATTTGAAATACTTCCTACTTGTTATGACTTGAACTTTCAAAAATGGAAATCAATTTTAGTCGAAGAGAATTTTTCAAATGAAGAAATAGATGAATTAGAAAGTGGCCTAAAGAAAATAACTCAAAATTCCATTAATAGAACGCTAACTGATTTATTGAATATCGAAAAGGTTAAGAAAAACTTTGATGATATTTATTCTTCAGATTTATCAGACTTAGATAAAGCATTAGCTTTGCTTGAGGATTGTCGACGACAAGCGACATTAATTTTTGCTCATTTAGCTCGAAGTGCATTCATAAGTGTTTCACTTCTAAAATCAGCTGTTGAGATCAATGCAATTACCCAAGATGCAATGAATTCTTTTTTAAATTCAATAAAAACTGTAGCGCATGAGTTTTTGGTAGATGCCAAAAAAACATATGAAAATAATGATTTTTGGCCTGAGTTCATAAAGCTCTATGGCCATCTTCGTCCGGGCACCTATGATATAACTTCTGAAAATTATGCAAATAATGTTAAAAAATATTTAGAACCTGTCGTAAATAAATCAAATGATACTAATGAGGATATTTATAAAGAAAAAGACTGTTGGAAGGATGAAAGAAAAAATTTTTTAAATGCAGTATCGGACTCTGGAATTACTGTTAATGTAAATAGCTTAGAGACTTTTATGAAAAGCGCAATAGAAGGGAGAGAATATGCTAAATTTATTTTCACTAAAAATTTATCATTCGCATTGGATCTTATCGAGAATTATGGAAAAAAAATTGGATTAGACAAATATCAACTTGCAAATATTTCTTTAAACTCTCTTTTTGATATTAAAACTGGAAAGATAAATCATAATGATGCTTTTACTCACTTAAAGAAAGAATCCGAGTCTCAATTAGAAATACATAATAAAAATAAAAAAATTGAATTACCTCCTTTAATTACAAATGAGTCTGAATTTAAAGTATTTACTTATCCTAATAGCCAACCAAATTATATTGGAAGCGATAGAATAACAGCTGAGATTTATAACTTGGATATTAAAAATAACTTAGGTGATAGTGTGCAACTAGATAATAAAATCTTGCTAATACCACAAGCTGACCCGGGCTATGATTGGATTTTTGGCCATAATATATCAGGTCTTATCACAATGTATGGTGGGGGAAACTCACATATGGCTATTAGAGCAAAAGAGTTTGGTATTCCCGCCGTACTGGGTGTTGGTGAAACTATATATAAATCATTACTTTCTTCAAATATAATTGATCTAGATGTTGTTAATCGCAAAATTGAAATAGTAAAATAAATGAAATTAGGCATAACTCAAAGAGTTGATTTAATCTCTGATTATAATGAATATAGAGATTGTTTAGACCAAAAGTGGACTAAACTTTTTGAAAGATTAGATATACAAATAATTCCTATTCCTAACAACCTAAATAATTTTGATGAATGGCAAAAATACATAAAATGTGAAGGCTACATTCTTACCGGGGGAAATGATATCAATCATTCTAGAAAATCAAAAAATACATCAAAAAAACGTGATAAAACTGAAAAAGCTATATTAATTAACGCAATTAAAAATACTTTACCAGTTTTTGGAGTTTGTCGTGGCTTTCAAATAATGAATATGTTTTTAGGCGGTAATATTAAGAGAATTCATGGTCATGTTGCAAACAAACATTCTATAAAAGTGGATTTTGAATTTAAAAATAAATACCAAATTAAAAATGTAAATAGTTATCATCAATGGGGAGTGCCAGAATCAATGTTAGCAAAAGCATTGACCCCCTTTGCATTTGATAATCAAGGAAATATCGAAGCAGCAATTTATAAAAGTCTAAATTGGATTGGCATAATGTGGCATCCCGAAAGAGAAAAGTATTTTAAAACTTATGATCTCAACCTAATCAAGAATGTTTTTATAAATAACGATAAATGAAAATAATTATTTTAGCTGCTGGAGAGGGTACTAGACTTAGACCTTATACAAATAATATTCCTAAATGTATGGTAGAATTCGCTGAAAATTCTTTATTATCTCATCAACTTAATTCTATAGGCAAATGTGAAATTTCTTCTGAAAATATTGCTTTAGTTGGAGGTTACAGAATAGAAGCATTAAAAAAATTCAACCTCAAAACTTTTTGTAACTCAAAATATGATAAAACAAACATGGTAGAAACTTTATTTTGTGCAAAAGATTTTATGACTGTCGATGATGATCTCATAATTAGCTATGGTGATATTATTTATGAAGAAAGGGTTTTAAAAAAATTGATTAATGAAAAAGATGAAATAAATATCATAGCTGATAAAAAATGGGAAACGTTATGGCGTTTGCGAATGGCTCAACCTTTGAATGATGCAGAAACTTTTATCATGGATGATAATCAGTTAATAAAAGAATTAGGAAAAAAACCAACCTCTCTCTCTCAAATACAAGCTCAATACATAGGTTTAATTAAAGTTAAAAAAGATTTGATATTAAAATTTATACAAGAGTATAATAATATGGACAGAACTCTTATGTATGATGGAAAAAATTTTAATAATTTATATATGACTAGTTTTATTCAACATTTAATTGACTCAGGATGGAAAATAAGAGCAACAATTGTTGAGAATGGATGGTTAGAGGTTGATACAGTAGAAGATTTAAAAGTATACCAAAAATTGTATAAGCAAGGTTTATTGAGAAATTTAATTAACATTTGATCTAGATAAACAAATTTATAAATTAAATTGCATAAACTATTTTTAGCTAAATTTTAACTTTTTTAAATATCATTATATAATATCTTATATCTTAATTATATTAATAGAATTTAATGATATCAAAATAATCTTAATTTTAATTTAAAAATCTAATGGGTAAAATTTTTATGTTTGTAAATGTTGACTGGTTCTTTTTATCACATCGACTACCAATAGCTCTAAATGCAAAAAATCATGATATTGAAATGAGTGTCTATTCTGAATTTACCAAAATTCATGACCAAAAATTAATTAATGGTTTTAATTTCTTAAACAGCCCTCTTAAAAGAAGCTCTAAATCAATATTTCATTTTTTTTTTGAATTTATTAAAACTTTAAAAATTATTATTAAAAGTAAACCAAATCTTATTCATGCTGTAACTATTAAGCCAATCTTAGTCTTGGGTTTGATTTCTAGATTTACCTCTACCCCTTTTATTGCATCAATTTCTGGATTAGGTCCAGCATTTAATACTGATAATAAATTTAATAAAATAAGATTATGGACTATTATTAAAATTCTAAAATTTATATTTTCTCGTAAAGATGTAAGTATTATTTGCCAAAATTCAAATGATAGTAAAATACTTTCAAGTTATGGAATCATCTCAGATAAAAAAATTTTTTTAATTCATGGTTCAGGTGTAGATTTAAATTATTTTTCTCCTAATAAAAAAAAGAAACTTTCAGAGAAATATGTTCTTATGTCATCAAGAATTTTATTTGACAAAGGTATTAGAGAATATTGTTTAGCTGCAAAAATTGTTAAAAAAAAATTAGGAGAGGGCATTAAATTTAAACTTTCTGGCCCACTTGATTACTCATCACCAACTTCAATTTCAAAATTTGAAATTAACAAAATAGTAAGCAAATATGGAGTTGAATATTTAGATAACAGAGAAGATATGCCAGAATTATTGGCATCTGCTGAAATCTTTGTCTTCCCATCTTATTATCCAGAAGGTCTACCTAAAGTTCTTTTAGAGGCCGCAGCATGCGGTACTCCTATTATCACTACCGACCACCCTGGTTGTCGTGATGCAGTTATTAATAATGAAACTGGTATTCTAGTCCCTATTAAAGACCCTGATGCTTTGGCGAAGACAATAATTAAGTTAATATCTGAAAAAAAAATATATGAAAATATGAAAAAAAAATCTAGAACTTTTGCAGAAACTTCATTTGATGTTTCCTTAGTTGTTGATAAGCATTACTCTCTTTATCGAAAAACTCTAAGATGACCTATAATAAAAATTTTTTTGGGATAAGTAATTTTAATTTATAGATGAATAAAGTATTAGTGACAGGCGCAAATGGTTTTATTGGTCAAGCTCTCTGTGTTGAACTTTTGTCACAAGGATATGATGTTGTTGGATCTGTTCGTGATATTAAAAATATTCAAAAAATTAATAATGTTGAATACTTGGAGTCAGGTAATATTGAAAAAAAAAATAACTGGAAAGAAAATTTAATAGGATGCAAGTTTATAATTCATTGTGCAGGTAAAACTTCTAATTTAAAAAATATTAAAGATTCAAATTCCTACACTTCTATTAACTTCGATGCAACTATAAAACTTGCAGAACAAGCAGTTAATGCTGGTGTTAAAAAAATTATATTTCTTAGTTCAATTAAAGTTTTAGGAGAAGTATCTGGTAATGAGTTAAGTAAGACTAATCAAAAAAAAAAGATATTTACTAACACGGATATACCAAACCCAGAAAATTCCTATGCAAAATCTAAATATGAAGCAGAAAAAGCTTTATTAGAGATGTCAAAAAAAAATGATTTAGAAATAGTCATATTGCGTCTACCTATAGTTTACGGATTAATGGCAAAAGGAAATCTCAAACGTTTAATAAAATTAGTTAGGATAGGCTTACCACTTCCATTCGCCTTAATTAACAATAAAAGATCCATGATTGGAATCGATAATTTAGTAAACTTAATTATTAGATGTCTAAATAAACCTGAAGCTTCTGGGAAAACACTATTGGTATCTGATGGAGACGATTTATCTACTAAAGATTTAATTTACCACATATCATTAGCCCTAGGGAAACCAATGAGATTATTTCCTGTACCATCATTTATATTGAAAATACTTGGTGCTCTGCTTGGAAAAAAAGATGATATGCAAAAGCTATTAGGCACTCTGCAAATAGATAGTAG
>MDTG01155175.1_pt1 | contig 13847 bp, 13 predicted proteins | sample 811421 | NCBI WGS metagenome assembly MDTG01 (sample SAMN05326645, study PRJNA326480) | marine metagenome | isolation source: seawater | place: Pacific Ocean: South East | collected 2011 | reverse complement strand
TGACAAAGGCAATGACAAAGGCAATGACAAAGGCAATGACAAAGATAAAGGTGATGGCGAAACAACTGAGGAAACAATTAGCGACGCGGAGGTTTTCGAAAAGTTTGAAAAAATGATTGCAGAGCTTCCTGATGCTGACCGTAAGAATAGTGTTATGAAATCAATTATCAGCGAGGTGAAGACATTAGAAAAAAAACACAAAAAGGAAGAGGAAAGGAAATCAAAAAAACAACGAGGAAAAAACACTGACAAGTTTCGAAAGCTTATTCGTGATAAAAATGTTATGAATGATACAAAGTTCTTTGAAAATAAGCTGACGGTTGATCAACAATCAATCATTCTAAAACAAGTCGAAGAAGTGCAAAAACATTCACAAGTAGATAAACCTTACAGATTGGCGTTATTGGACACTGATATTCCTATTCACTTTAAATCAATCGCTTATAAGAAAATCAGTAACCTTAAATACATGGAACCGGGAGATAGCGAATACTATAAAATCAAAAATTGGGTCGATACCTTCATGGAAATCCCATTTGGAAAATACAAGTCGCTTCCACTTACTCTATCCGACGGCGTAGAGAAGTCACATGAATTTATGAACAATGCGAAAGGAATCCTAGACAAAGCCGTCTTTGGACTTAACGATGCGAAGTTGCAAATCATGCAAATGGTCGGACAGTGGATTGCGAATCCAGCTGCGGTCGGTAGTGCCATTGCCATCAAGGGTCCTATGGGTACAGGAAAAACCACTCTGGTTAAGGAAGGAATTAGCAAAATTCTAGGCAGAGATTTTGCCTTCATCGCACTCGGTGGCGCGACGGACTCGAGTTTCTTGGAAGGTCACTCGTATACATACGAGGGTTCAACATGGGGAAAGATTGTCGAAATTCTTGTGAAATGTAAGTGCATGAATCCGGTCATCTACTTTGATGAGCTCGACAAGGTGAGTGATACGCCAAAGGGAGAGGAGATAACGGGAATCCTTACGCACCTTACTGATACGACCCAAAACAGCAAGTTCCATGACAAGTATTTCTCGGAACTCGATTTTGACTTGAGTCGCTGTCTATTCATCTTCAGCTACAATGATGAAACGAAGGTGAACCCAATTCTAAGGGATCGCATGTATCGTATCCAAACAAAGGGCTATAACCAAAAAGAAAAGGCCACAATTGCAAAGGACTATCTTATTCCAAATATTCTCGAACAAGTCAAGTTTGTAGCAGAGGATATTAATGTTCCGAATGAAACGGTCAATCACATTATTGAAAAATATACTGAGAAGGAAGACGGTGTGCGAAATCTCAAACGCTGCTTGGAGATTATTCACACGAAGTTGAATTTGTATCGTTTGATGAAACCAGGAACGAACATGTTCGAGAAGGATATGAATCTCAACGTAACGTTTCCAGTGACGGTAACAAAGGAGATGGTCGATAAACTAATTAAACAGGACCAGGACACAGGCTCTTGGCGTCACATGTATATGTAAACATCATTTAACACGAAGAGCAGAGATGTTAACAAAAAAATAACAGTAAACCCTAAATTACAGTAAAACCTAAATTACAGTAAAACCTAATTTACAGTAAAATATAAATTATAGTGTTAATTATAATTTATTTTTTTTTAGTTGTATAAGTTTTATATTCGCCTCTAAAAATCACCATTAAGGGTCTTGTTTCCACCGCGTTGGCTGATGAACTTCATTTGTTCCGGAGTAGCGCAGACGCAACCGGTGGAACCGCTGTACGCTGCTGGGCAACATTCGGGGCCCATGTTGTTATCGGCAAAAATTGACATGGTACTAGAAGGGAACGGTTCGGAAGTATCAACGTAATTGTTTTCGAGGTCTTTGAAGACATTTGAAGGATCCGACGACGATTCCGACGAAGCAACTGCATTGGGAAGTTCTAACGCATAGTCGACCGCGGCACCAACTATCTGAAACCCTTCTTTAATGCCTCCAGCGCAAGAAAAGAAAACATTACACGCCATAATTCCTCCAACAATCATAGAGAGAATTATTATTTCTACTCGCATTTTATTGCCTAAAATACTTATTTCCATCGTTATAAACAAGATACAGATAAAAATGTGAAATGTAAATGTTTTTAATTAAACTATTTGTTTTGTTTTTGTTTTAATTTGAGGTAGGCAAGTAATTCTCAATCGATGCGTTGAAATCTTGGACGCGAATGCCATTCACAACAAAATTTCCCGAATCGGTCAAAATGTTGTAAAGGTATTTTGAATCGCACACTTTTTGGCCATCCATCGTGGCAATAGAGGAATTATGTAAACCAAGATTAGGATCATTAACAAAAATGTTTTTTGAGCAGCACAGCGTGTTCACCTTGTCCTTACCACCGCCATCGCTCTGTGCAAAAGTATATTTACGTAAACCAGATTGTGTGTTTTCGCCGTTTATTTTGATAACTCCGCAAACCCTAGCACCATTTCTAAGCGAATCGTTAACGTTTACGTCTGAAATCTTCACTGAACGTCCATTGTCAAGTTCAACCACTGAGTCTTCATGAAATCCAGCACCTAAACATTTGTGAATATCCCCAGTTTTAAACGACGTTGTAAGAGGACTATTTGTTTTTAAATGTTCAAAGTCAAGATCGTCAAGATCATCCCAGTCGGAAAACGTGAGACTTCCAATTTTTACTACTTTGGTGTCTGTGTTGATACAATATACAAACGGGTCTATGAATTCGCTTGAATCTACTCGAAAACTTTCTGGGTGTTCGTCTACTGAAATCCAACCTTTCGTCGCGTGATAAATACTGTGATTCCCCGTTACAATTACACCATGTAAGTTATAAATCGTTTGATGATGTGACGAAAGTTTCATAACGGCGTCGACTTTCGAACCATCTTTCAGGATATCTTCAATTTCAATGTCTTTGATTGACACGACTCTTCCGTCTTCTAATTCAAGTTTTGTTGATTCGGCAAAACAAGCAGGTACGCCCGGAGGAGGCGAGGTAGTAAGCTCCATCACGTTACTCATCATGACCTGTATGATGACAGTCGGTATGAGAATGGCGGTCATGACCACCGTTGTTGATATTGCAACGGGAATCAAAAATGGTAGGAAAAATGATGCTACCCACAATCCAACAATCGTTCCGACCAACGCATATAATATTTCCATGACTAAACTAATGAAAAAGAGCATGAACGATTTTATACCAAAGTAACTACCTAATAGCGTATATAAAGCCGATGTAATTGTCCCCATCGTTTTTCCCAACATCGCTTTGATGACAATGAAAAAGTTGATTAAAGGTACGGTGATATTGAGTGCACGACCCAGTATTTGTTCAGCAAATACACGAGATGCTTCTCTTATCTTATAAAATTGGGCTCTGATTGCCGCAATAGCAGATATTAGGGACTTAAATGTTTCGGAAATAATATTCATGAGGTAATAGAACGGGTTAAAAGCATCATCGCTTATTGATGTTAAAATCGTTTGAATACACTCCGTAAAGTTCTTTTGTGTATATTCGAATGTTGTTTCTTCTGGACCCTTATTGATGAGTCCTGCGAATGGTATTACGTTAGGGCTGCAGCGTTTATTGATCCAATCTGCTTTTATTGGTTGAATATTATTCATAACATTGTAATATGAAATGGCCAAAATGAATATAATCAATAAAAATATTGTAACCCAAACATCTAAACCATAGCGATCCATATATCCGCTTTTGTTATATAAATCATCTATCTTTGTGAAGATAGTATCCATTATATATAAAGTTGGATAATATTAACAAAGATTAAACAACTTTTGGAAACATTTACCTTTTAATCAAGTTTTTTTGAATTACTTCCGTTATTATCTTCCCAGTCGTGGAACATCCATTCACCAATCGGTATTGAATGATCGCTGGTTATTAGACAAGATAACACACTACATTCTTTCTCGGTAACAAGCGATGGTTTGCTACCATGAAGGTCTTTAACGGCAACAAACTCTTGAAGATCAGGTTCATACACGAGATGTGAACCCGATACAAAAATAGGTTGGTTATTCTCTCCACCTTCCATTTTATACATCTTCTCAATCTGTTTGCCTTCCTTATCAACATTACTTATTTGCATTACAGCACATACTCGGGCACCATTTTTGAGTTTTGTTCCCAATTCTATGTCTTTCATTGAAACGAGACCGGAAGATGTCATCAGTGTGGTATTTGGTTCAAAACATAGTGCTTGGACCATCTGTCCTGGTGGACCCGCCCATGTACTTTCCATAGTCATGATTGAACCTGATATAGTATACATTAACGTAGCCAATATTGCTATCACTTTTCCAAATAGATCTTTCACATTAATAATGACTCGTTGGAACTCAATCAATATATTCAGGAAAACCCCGAATATACTTCCAATTGTGTCGGTTATCATAGTGCGAAGGTTATTGAAGAATGCTCTAATACTATTAATATTCATACTGAGTGATCCACCGAGATTTGTAATAACCGAAAAGTTGTAGTCCAGAGGTTGCAAGAGATACTTCATATAATCAGTCTGCATACCCTGAATACAATAAGTAAAGTTAGACATGATGTCGTGTCCAAAGACTTCTGCAAAAGGCATTACCATTGGATTGCACCTATAAGTAGGCCAGTCGTCCTGTATATTTTTTATTCCAACGGATAAAACATTAAATACATAAATTATTACGAAAATTAATATTATAATCACAGACAACGCTATGTCGGAAGATTTCATAATAATTATAAGTGTTATTATTTTTTGAAGAAACTTTCGTTTCTGTTGTTCTTAAAATAGTCCTCCTCAACTATTCTAAAAATAATTTAATGAAATAATAAAGTTATCGTTTTCTCATTGAATATCTTTTAGAGGTTTTTGACTTTTTGGATTTCTTGGATTTCTTGGATTTCTTGGATTTGTTCGCTTTCTTTGCCTTTTTTGGTTTTTTGAATTTGCGTCCACCACCTTGGCAGGTATTGGTTGCGTAACAGTCTCCTTCTGCCCCCATTACCGCTTTAAGGTGATTGAGATTTCCATTAGCACTAGCTTCATTAGCAGCCGTGTTATTAGAACCGAATTGTGGAACGGTTGTTGTATCATTTCCACCGAATTGATTAATCAACGCACTTTGTTCTGATACACCTTTTTGAGATTGTAGAAAGGCCGCATGTCTTGGAGACGTTGCGCCTTCGGGTAGTTGGTCAATTTTGGCCGGAATTACAGCAGGTGTCTTCATTATATATATATAAGAAGGAAAACTTAATTTAGAGGATTTATTATATTATTTATTAGAAATGAACAGTATCGACAGATTGCAGTTGGAAAAAATGATTCAGGCGAACGATGTTGAGGATTGTACCAGTGAAATTAGAGAGAAAAGGCACAGCAAAAAAATAAGGGAGGATGTTACAACAATGATTGACATGAAGAAAAAATATGAGCGACTTAGCAAAACAAATCCACAGCAGTTTGAGCAAATGCTTACGTCTAAATGTTCGTTTTTATTTACCAACTACACGGACATTTACAATCGCGTTAAGAAAGAGGAGCTTAAATTATCCACCTTATGGGAGTTGTTGAACGTATTGGAACGCATAGAAAATCAAGAATTAGATCAGCATACAGGTGCTTACGAAGTAGGAAACCTCCTTAAAAAAATGTATATAGATGGGGCGCTAATGAAATCTGAGAACTTGGATAAAAAATCAGGCAAAAAGATTAAAAAACCGGACAATGTCAAGAAAATCACCTGGCAAGAATACAAAGCAATGCAGAATAAATAATTATAGGATGAACTATATAATCAATTTATTTGTAATGAATAACATTGGTGTATTTATTGTCACGTATTTGATATATTGTCATAATGTTCATGGAGTGCAACAATCGTTACGAAGAAAAGTAATTATTCGACAAGGGAATGTATGTGGATTATGTAAATGTAAGTTTTCAAAAATGATGCCTCATGAGATTCATCATCTTAATCACAATCCTAAAGATAACACACCATCAAACTTGTTAGCACTGTGTGCGAATTGTCACACGGCACATCATCGTTTTGGCGTACCGGTGTCTCCGTTTGATTATAATAACTCGACAAATTATTCTTCAGAAAGCAAGGCATATTATGAGCAATGAAATAAATAAATAAATAAAAACTTATTTTTGCTTTACATATAAAATTGAATATAAATGGCATTTATTATATGGCATATACACAATATGACATATACGTTGTTGATTGTCGAATCGCCAGCTAAATGTGCAAAGATAGAGAAGTATCTAGGTCCAGGCTATAAATGTCTCGCTAGCTTTGGTCACATTTGCGAATTGAATGGTCTAGGTTCTATTGATGTAAAAAATAATTTTGAACCTAAATTCTCAATCATGGACAGCAAGCGACAACAAATATCCAAGCTGCGAAGTGCAATTGCCCAAGCAAGTGACGTGATGTTGGCCGCGGATGATGATCGTGAGGGTGAAGCGATTGCGTGGCATATTTGTCAAGTATTCAACCTTCCGATTTCAACCACCAAGCGCATTATATTTCACGAAATCACGAAACCTGCCCTCACTAAGGCAGTCAAAGAAGCCGGTTTGATTAATATGAACACTGTATATGCGCAGCAAGCACGACAAATTTTAGACGTACTTGTTGGATACAACATTTCCCCTATTCTCTGGCAAAAAATATCACAAAACACAAAAACTGGTCTCAGTGCCGGGCGATGTCAAACCCCGGCTCTTCGGTTAATTTACGAAAATCAACAAGCCATTGACGCAGCGCCAGGCAGAAAGGTCTATAACACGACGGGGTATTTCACTAAAAAGAATTTACCATTTGTACTGAATCATAATCATGATGAAGAAGACGAAATGGCAAAGTTCCTCGAAGATTCTGCCGAACACGACCACGTTTACACATGTTCGGAACCACGCAAGGCTATAAAAAAACAGCCTACACCATTTACCACAAGCACACTACAACAGGCCGCCAGCAACGAACTGCGTATCTCACCCAAAGAAACAATGCGTTTGTGTCAAACATTGTATGAAGAGGGATATATCACATATATGCGAACAGATAGCACTACATACAGCAAGGAGTTCCTTGACGAGTCTAAAAAGTTTATAGAAAAAACGTATGGGGATACATATGTAAGAGGTGATTTGGAGACGCTTTCGGAGCGCAACGAGGCAAGTAATGGTGTTGGTGTTGGTGTTTCCAAGAAGGGGGCTAGTAGTAAAAAGCGCGCGGCTACAAAGAAGGTCGCTGACACGAACGCACAAGAGGCACACGAGGCCATACGTCCCACAGATATTACTGTGATTGAAGCAGACGAAGGAGTAGGCGCACGTGAATGTAAATTATACCTCTTGATTAGACGTAACACATTAGAAAGCTGTATGGCACAGGCCACTTATCGCACCGTTACGGCAACACTGACTGCCCCGGATGAATATGAATATCGCTACACTTCCGAGCAAGTTGTATTTCCCGGATGGAAAATAGTGGCTGGGTATGAGAAAGTATCTCCTGATTACGCGTTCTTGCAAGCAATCAAAAAGGGAAGCGTGTTGGATTATAAGAACATTGTTGCGAAGGTAACACTCAAGGACTTGAAAACGCACTATAGCGAAGCTAGACTGGTTCAGTTGTTAGAACATAATGGCATTGGACGTCCCTCGACATTCTCATCACTAGTGGATAAAATCCAAGAGAGAAATTATGTGAAAAAAGAGAATGTAAAAGGCAAGAAGGTTAAATGTGTTGATTTTGAATTAACCGATACAGAGTTGCTCGAATCAGAAACTGAACGTGAGTTCGGAAACGAGAAGGGAAAACTGGTGTTGCAGCCATTAGGTACACTTGTCATAGAGTTCTTGATTGACCACTTCGACACTATGTTTCAGTATGAATATACCAAAAACATGGAAGCAATGCTTGATGTCATTGCAAAAGGAGAAAAGGTTTGGCACGAGTTGTGCGGGGAATGTCTTAAGGAGATTGAAATACTCTCAGAAGGACTAATTGAGGAACGCATAACAATTCCCATTGACGAGTCACACACCTACATGGTGGCCAAATATGGTCCAGTTATTAAATGTAACAAAGGAGGTAAGACCACGTTCAAGAAGGTAAAGGAAGATATTGATCTGAACAAACTACGTGCAGGTGAATACAAGATATCTGAAATTGTGGATGAAACGACGAATAAATGCGATGACCTTGGAAAGCATAAGGGGAGCTCTGTTATTCTCAAAAATGGACAATATGGACCATATGTTGAGTGGGGTTCAACAAAGCATTCCGTGAAATTAGACAAATGTATTGATGAAATCACTTTGATCGATGTCATTCCCCTACTAACCGAGAAAAATGGCAAATCGATTGTAAGAGAAATCGACGACTACACTTCCATAAGAACTAGCAAGTACGGAGACTACGTGTATCATAAAAAACCATCGTGGAAAAAACCCCGTTTTATCAAATTGCAAGACTTTGTAACTGAACATGGTGAAAATAGCTATAAAACATGCGAACTATCGTTGCTTCGTGAATGGTTGAAGAGCGCATAAAATGTCACTCACACACACACACTGCTTAGTTTTCCTATAATGTATACAGTGGCGGAACTCTGACACTGCTTGTATGCTTCATTTCATTTTTTAATTTGTGAAGTTCTAATGTAAAATTTATCGGATTGTCGTTAAAGTCAACCAGTCGACCATCATGATAACGGAACAGGAACTTCAGTTTGTGTATTCTCTCTAGTGGTGGATCGAATATAGTGACATTTTGCAGAAAACCATTCCTCGATTCGAACGTTTCACCATGTGGAATTGTAGTTACTGGAATCTTTGCAAACGCCGAATTGACTTTCGTTCCAAAGTCGTTTTGCCCGGTTTGAAAGGGGGCTTTTCGACGATACAAATTGGTAGTTGCTTCTGAGTATGGTTCTAATTCATCGTAAGAACTATATTTCTCGACCTCCATATAGATTATTTTCTCTCCCATAATATTCAGTGTATTGGGTGCTTTAACATAATAAACAGGTAGTCCTGCTGTGGCAGGTGTTATCCATTGCCACGCCGAATCTTCCTGCATATAACTGAAATCAACGCCTGAAGCGTCTGATGATGTAGTGTAAGCCTTCTTTTCAAAGCCAATGTATGAAGGTAATCCCCATTTCGTATAATGGTTCCAAACGTTTGGTTGTTTTCCGTTGGACAGTACATAGCTTATTTGTTCGTTAAACGTCAAAGTAAAATCATCTTGCGTGTTTCCAAACCAGAACTTTTGAGCAACCTTGTCATAGAATACATCGAACTTATTATACGTTTCGGTGCCGCCATTTGTTTTATGGTTGTCCGTTACCTTCTGGTTCATCTTATTCTTAATTTCATTGGACAGTTCGTTAGGCTCGTAAAATCCTTCTTGTATTTCAATCTCAAATGATTCGTTTGACACTGATAAAAGGTTACTATAAAATGCATCCGCATTATTCTTCGGATCGACCTTAAAGGTTAATTTAGTATTCTGATTATCATTGCTGAATGTGTAGTAGTTCACCGGAATGATAATATCGACGAGCCGCATGGAATGTATGTTCTGATATGCCGCTGGAAGCTGAACCTCAAAGTTGTTGGCGTGTGGCCACTTTGTTATGTCCCGATCCTCAGAGTGAATAGTCACTAGTTTTCTTTCAAGAACAAAATTATTTTCACGGGGGTCATTATTTTGATGATTTAGTATATTCATGCTTTAATATACTAAATTTATAATATATCTGAAAAAAAAACATTTATCTTTATGCGCAAAATAATTTTCATCTGCGCAAAATAATTTTCATCTGCGCAAAATAACTTTATGTCATTATATCATATATACGATGAATTTTGAAAAAGGAATGTTTTATTTAAATTCCATGATAGGATTATCTATTGCAGGTCTCGTAATGGTTGTGTTTTTGGGCAACATTGTTGATGCAGCAACACTATCGTTAATTGGTTTCAGTATTGTAGCCATATCACTCTTCACTTCTTTGGTAATGCCCGTTGCTTTACGAATGAATATGGAACCTCTATCGAAATTAAATTCATTTAAATTTGTGAGACAACTATTCGTCAACAACATACCTATTTTATTATCAATTGCATTGGTGATTTGGAATATAGTCATTAATAGCGTCTACTTTCAACAGATTAACGACGGTAAGGTTTCTTCTGAATACAATAAATTTTGGTCATTGTCTACTTTCATGCTAATATGGCAAGTGTACATAGCATTCAATTACTTGAAAGCACACATTACTTTATTACACGATCCTCAAAATACGAGTGCTTTAAAAAATAAGAAAAAGATGAACTCAGTTTCGTATTTGGTAACACCTTTGAATATAATCCTTCTCGGCATTATGAATGTTATACTCGAGTTTTTCTCCACCGACGGTTAATCACGAACAACATCAACAAATTTATACGTTATTCCATATTCATTTTCAGTCTCCCACACACCAGAAAGTTTTATGATATAATCGTTTGACATTTTGGTTTCTGACGCGTCCGAAAAAAGTTTAATATTTCCGCATTCTAATTGTTTTTTAATTTTTAATACAGGATTTTTATCTTTAATGTTTGTTCGACTCAGTATCTTTGTTTCTATTTGTGCTAATTGATTGATAATTTGCTGGTTTTTAGCAACGTTAAATAGACATTTATATTTGTTATAAAACCGCTCTTTGCCTTCTGTATCAATAACTATTTTTATATTGAGTCCGTTAAGACTGAAAAGGTCATTGGAATACGTAACGCGTAAAAAGTTTGAATTTTCAATTACTGTATTTGGAACAGGTTTATTTAAAAATATATTGTTTTCATTAAAATCGTTTAACTCTAAAGCGATGTTCATAGATATCTTCTATTGACACCATATATTTAAGCGTTGAAAGTCAAACATCAAACATTTATGTTCGTTCTATTTAATGAAAATAACAACACAATGGTTTCAAATGGAATCTCATCATTCGTTTCCATAAGTTCTAACACCTGTTCATAATTTCCGCCATTCGAATCTTTTTGATGGAGAGAAATGTATAACTCTGGATGTGTATCATATTTCACATTAAATTTATTAATAAGTTCGTCGTCAGTTTTCTCCATGTAAATAATAATATTAATTGGGATATAAAATAAAGATAAGGTTTAAACTTGTTTCAGATGAAGAGCAATAATACCAGTTTTGAGGATTATATAGAGAAAAATGATTTGGTGTCACTTCATCCAAATCTATCAAAAATGTACAAACAGTTTCCCGAATCAATACATAAATTGAAAAATATGATATTATACGGACCAAAAGGCGTTGGAAAATATACCCAAGTCCTTTCGGCGATCAAAAAGTATAGTCCTTCAGAATTGAAGTATGAGAAAAAGATAAGTGTAACCCTCAACAAGAACCTATATTTTTTTAAGATCAGTGACATTCACTTTGAAATTGATATGTCACTCTTAGGTTGCAATACAAAAGTGTTATGGAACGAGTTGTTCAATCATGTTGTCGACGTAATATTAGCAAAGACGAATACCACTGGCATTATTGTATGCAAATACTTTCATGAAACCCATGCGGAATTATTAGATTCGTTTTACAGTTATATGCAGACCACGTCTACCGGTGGTGTGCACTTAGTATTTATTTTGATCACAGAGGCAATTAGTTTTATACCAGACAACATCGTCAACTCGTGTTATGTTGTGGACGTGTCACGCCCTTCACGTGCCAGTTACAACAGATGTTTGGATACACCTCTTAAAAAGAGCGTTGCTTTGAATGAAATTGTTAATATGAAGCATATTGCTCATGTAGACGAGCCGTTACTGTTGCCTCATCGTATTACTTGTGATAAAATCGTAAATTTGATAGTTAATGTCGAGCAAACTAAGTTCATTTATATACGAGAACACCTTTACGATATATTTATCTATGATTTAGATGTGAACGAATGTACATGGTATATTATAAAGAAACTCATTTCGGAAAAGTATATTAAAGATGATGATATATCAAATACTCTCTTACGTGTGTACACTTTTTTTCGGTATTATAACAATAACTACAGACCAATTTATCATTTAGAGGGTTTGGTTTTTTATCTTATTAATACAATTCATGGATTTAACACATGCGTGTAATACACTAAACATCAAACCACCTTTTGATTCTAAAACATTGAAAAAGCAATACCACAAAGCGGCTCTTGAACATCACCCTGATAAAAACGTGGTTGTAAATGCAAATACTATTGACAAATCAAAAGAGAAACCAACATTTCAAGAAGTTAACGATGCTTACACTTATTTATCGATGTGGTTAGAGGAAGATGATGTGAAAGAACATGATTTAAACTACTCTTTATTTTTTCAATCATTTATGGAATTCATTGGTAACAGAAAGCACGAAGAAAAGACCGTTATGAAATATATCGTTGATAATCTTATCGATGGTTATCGAAACCTCTCTATGAAGGCGTTTGAAGATATTGATAAAGATACTGCCATTAAATTGTTCAGTTATATTGCCAGGTTTTCTGAAATATTAGGTCTTGATGAATCAACCATCATCGCCATGCGAGAGATACTTAAAAAAAAAATGTGCAACGACGAGCTCGTCATACTAAACCCTTCTATTGATAATCTATTGAAAGAAGACGTATATAAACTCGAGCACAATGGAGATTACTTTTATGTTCCACTCTGGCACGATGAAATTAGTTACGATATATCCGGTTCGAACACAAATTCCAATTATATTTTAGTTGTAAAATGTATCCCTGACATTGACAAACACATTCATATTGATGAGTTTAATATGCTTCATGTAAACATATCCACACAAATTAGTAAGGTGTTTCAAGATGGTTGTATAAATGTTTGCCTTGGAGAGAAAGTTTTTAAAATATTATCACATGAATTGAAGATCCAGCAATACCAAACACACACTTTAAAGTCGGTCGGTATTCCAATGATTGACATTCATAACATGTATAATGTTGATAACAAATCTGATGTTATCGTGAACATAACATTAACTAAATAAAAAATTCATATTATTTAGTTAATACGAATTTTTTGTTTTTGGATTTTTTGACTTGGATTTTATTCATTTTTTATTCATTTTTTATTCATTTTTCATTCATTTTTTATTCATTTTTCATTCATTTTTTATTTGATGATTATCTACTCGGAAGCTGCTGCCTTTTTACGAACGACCTTCCGCTTCTTTACTGGTTTTGGTGCTGGTTCGGGCTCTGGCTCGGGCTCTTTGGCCTTGGCAGCAAACGATGGCTGTTCTTCCTCCTCTTCCTCGTCACTATCCTCTGCTACTTCAACAGCAACTTCATCGTCGTTTTCTGCTTCACCAGTATCCTGTCCCTTGAGCTTATCTTCATCTTCATTCGACAGCTTGATTAGGCAGCGCCCCTTTAGGCTCTCCTTAGGCTTAACAAGTGCTTGTACAAGTCGCCATGTGCAACCAAACTTGCCATTCGCAAACCATAGACCACCGCATCTGATTACGAGAGCCACGTTAGTTGCCTTGGGAATAAGATCCATCGGTGACACATCGTTCTCGGCAGTTGGAAAGAGAGGCTTGTGATTCATGTCATAAATCTCACAGTTGAACGCGTCGTCCCAATAATCCAGCTTGATTTTAAGCGTTGGTGCTCGCGTGAGGTCTGGTTCTCCTGTATTCTGATCCTTCGGGTATCGCAGCATTGGATGAAAGAGTGCATCAACAACTTCAGGAGTAATCTTTGCCTTATTGAGCCACT
>MDTG01190138.1_pt1 | contig 13848 bp, 14 predicted proteins | sample 811421 | NCBI WGS metagenome assembly MDTG01 (sample SAMN05326645, study PRJNA326480) | marine metagenome | isolation source: seawater | place: Pacific Ocean: South East | collected 2011 | reverse complement strand
TTTATTACAGTTTCTAATTGAATTTTTTCTAATTCTCTAAAACTTGAATTTTCTTTATCAATTATGCATTGTGTAATTCCATAATTATCTCTTAGATCAATGAATAAAAGGTTACCGTGATCTCTTTTTTTATTAATCCATCCTGAAAGGACAACATCTGAACCAACGGTCTCGCCTCTTAATTCATTACAGTTATGGGTTCTATATTTATTCAATTATTCTCCCAAAATTTCTTTAATAATTTTAAAATCGATTGGTTTCTTCATTTTTAAACTTAACTCGTCAATCTTATATATGAAATCAAATATTTTACTATACGATCTATCAATTCTTTTAATTATGAAATCTATTAGCTTTTTTTCAATAGATATTTGTCTATCAGAAAGATTTTTTAATATTAATGCAAACATTAAATCATCATCTGGTTTATCAATATTTTGTAAGAGAAAATTTTTAGTTCTTGATCTCAAATCTGTTAGGGAAAAATTGATATTAACTATAGGAATCTTTGAGGTAACTAAAATATATTTGTTATCTAAATCAATAATGTTGAATAAACTATAAATTAATTTCTCATTAATTTTTTCATCTAAATCTTCAATAATTATATTTTCATAAAGTTTAATTTTGTTAAGATCGTTATCAGTCAAAGATTTAGCATTCAATTTAATGCCTTTAAACTTTTTTATAAATATATTTATAAGATGTGTTTTTCCTGAAAATTTTTCCCCACTTATATTTAAAAAATTTTTTTCCCATTTTGGCCAACTATTTAATAAAGAAAAAATTTGTTTATTGCTATTTGATACGTAAAAATCATCATCTTTGAAATTTTGTTCGTAGTCAAATTTTATTATTAATTGATTCAAGTCATTCATCTTAAAATCCAAATTTTCTTTTGAGTGTCAAAGCTGTAATTTTTATTATTCATAATATTTATAAAATTTCTAGGCGTACCATTAAATATTATCTCATAGAAAATGTAATTAGTATCAAATTTATTAATTGAATAACTATTTATTAAATCAACTTGTTTAAGAGTATTTTCAAATTTTAAAGAAGTGTTTAAGTTTTTATTATCAACTCTTATTAAAAGTGGAAGCTTTATAGAAGTATTAATTTGGTTATGATCTTTCCATAAATCTTCATAAACAATCTTTAATTTATTGATTAAATCTTCCATTTTGTCAGAGTCATTAAAGTTAAAATTTTCAAATGAATTATTTTTTATTATTTGTTTATCTTTAATATTAATTTTAGATAATATCTTTATTTCGTTATCATCTTTAAATATTAGAGCGATAATTGAATGTTTTAAAAAATATTTTTCTATAATTTGTTTAAAATCATAGTTTTCAATATCTGTTGACTCTTTTTTTATTAAATTAAAGTCCTCTAAATCTTCTGTTGGCAAAATATAATTTATTAAAAAGTTTTTTTTATTTGAAACTTTCCATTTTTTATAGACTGGATTGTTTGAAAAAACTATAAGATCATCATTTACTTGATTGATAATAATGGGGATAAATAGAAAAGTCTCTTCATTAATCTGACTTGGAAAAATATTTTTTCTTTCTAAAAAACTAAAAATTTTTTTTTTATTAAATGTAACACCAAGATTTAATTGATAATTATTATTTATAAATTTTTCCTCTTTAATTGAAAATGTTTCAATCATACTTTTGATTTCATTTGATCTAATTATACTAGCTTTATCTTGATCTGTTGATTTAACCAATATACTGATGAGTTCAAAGAAAGCTTTTTCAAACCCCTTGTTCACGAGAGAGTCTTTATTAAAATTATTTTCTAAAGGTTCAGAAACTTCTATTTCGTCTATTAAAAACGTTTTTGCTTTTAAACTAGTTGTGGAAAAGAAAAATATATTTAGGGCCAGAATGGCAAAAAAAATATATAAAGTTTTAAAATAATACATAGTAAATATTAAACATTATAGTAATGAATAAAAAAATCTTTACCTACAAAAAAAGTGGCGTCAATATTGATGCAGCAGATAAATTTGTTAATTTCATATCTACTATATCATCAAAAAAAAGAGGCAATAAAAAGTTAAATAATATAGGTGGATTTGGTTCAATTTCAGATATTCCAAAAAATATCAAAAAACCTAAAATAGTTGCATGCACCGACGGAGTTGGAACTAAAATAGAAATAGCTAATTCAATCAATAAATATGACACTATTGGAATTGATCTTGTTGCAATGAGTGTTAATGATTTGATTGTTCAAGGTGCAAAACCGATCTTATTCCTTGATTATATTTCAATTAATAAAATTGATTTAAAAAAACTTAAATCAATAATTAAAGGAATAATTAAAGGCTGTAAAATTGCTAAATGTGAATTGGTTGGTGGCGAAACAGCAGAGATGCCTGGAACTTATGAAAAAGGAAAATTTGATATTGCTGGATTCGCTGTAGGCATTGTTGATCAAGATAAGATTTTGAATAAATATAAAATTAAAAAAGGAGATCTTATACTAGCAGTACCATCATCAGGACTTCATTCAAATGGTTATTCTTTAGTAAGGCATATTTTGAAAAAAAAAAAAATTAATCTTAAAAAAGATAAATTTTTAAAAAAGGAACTCATTAAACCAACAAAAATTTATGTTAGAGAAATATTAGATTTGACTAAAAATAATTTACTGAATGGATGTGCTAATATAACAGGTGGTGGTTTAGGTGATAATATTAAACGTATTATTCCAAAAAATTTATGTGCAAGTATTGACTTAAGTAAAATCCGAACATTAAAAATATTTAATTGGCTAAGAAAAAAAAATATTTTAGATAAAGAAATGTTAAAAACTTTTAATTGTGGAGTTGGTTTTTGTCTTATTATTAATCCAAAAAATTTACAAAAAATTGATAAGTTTTTTACACTCGAATTTAAACCATATGTAATTGGAAAAATAATCAATGGGAAAAAAAAAGTGCAATTAAATGAAAAAATCAAATGGTACTAATAAAATAAGCACTGCTGTATTCATTTCTGGAAGAGGTAGTAATCTTAAAAATTTAATAAATCATTCACGAAAAAAAAATTCAAAATTTAAGATAAATCTTATCATTTCAAATAATTCTAAAGCTAGAGGGCTTAATTATGCGAATAAAGAAAAAATAAAAAAAAAGATCATTAATTATAGGGTTATTCAAACAGCAGAAAAAAAAATTCTTTTGGAATTAAAAAATAATAAAATAAAATTGATTTGTCTCGCTGGTTTTATGAAAATTATTTCAAAATCATTTATTAAAAATTTTAAAGGTAAGATTATAAATATCCACCCTTCTTTATTGCCTAAGTATAAAGGACTTAATACCCATCAAAAAGCAATAAAAAACAATGAAAAATACTCTGGTTGTACAGTGCATTATGTAAGTCCGAAATTAGACTCAGGAAAAATTATTTTACAAAAAAAAGTAAAAATTTTTAAAAATGATTCACCTGCAAAGTTAGCAAAAAGAGTTCTTAAACATGAACATTATTTATACATTAAAGCTCTAAATAAAATTTTAACTAATCGTTAAAGAAAAAATTTATTTCTATTTTTGCATTTTCAACACTATCTGATCCATGAACAGAATTTTTGTCTATTGAAATACCAAATTTCTTTCTAATAGTCCCTTCTTTAGCTTCTTTGGGGTTTGTTGCACCCATTAATTCTCTATTAGCTAAAACTGAATTTTCTCTTTCTAAAACCATAACAACAATTGGTCCCGAAGATAAATATTCACATAAATCATTGTAAAATGGCTTAGTTTCATGCACTTTATAAAAGTTTTCAGCCTCAGATTTTTCTATTTTGATTTTTTTTTCTTTAAGAATTTTAAATCCATTTTTTTTAAAAATTTCTTTAATTTCGTTATCTAAATTTCTCTCTACTGCATCAGGTTTTATAATTGATAATGTTTGTTCTAAATTACTCATAATTATCCTCGATTAGTTGATTTAATAATCTTACGCCGTAACCTGTTGCACCACCTGAGTTTAACGCACCTCCGTATTTTGAAAATGCCATTCCAGCAATATCTAGGTGAGCCCATGGCGTCTTATTTAAAATAAATCTTTGTAAAAATTGTGCAGCAGTTGTTGATCCTGCACCTCCAACATAATTTATATTTTGCATATCAGCATTTTTAGAATTTATCAATTTATCATAGTTTTTATGCAAAGGCATTCTCCATAACTTTTCCTCAACTTTTTCACCAGCATCAAGTAATTGTTTTGACAATTTATCATTGTTTGAAAAGAGTCCTGCATATTCTGAACCTAAGGAAACAATAATAGCACCAGTTAAAGTTGCCAAATCGACAATAAATTTAGGTTTGAATTTTTTTTCAGTAAAAGTAAGAGCGTCAGCTAAAACTAATCTACCTTCTGCATCTGTATTTAAAATTTCTATAGTCTTTCCACTATAGGATTTAACAATATCACCTGGTCTTTGAGCATTTCCACTTACCATGTTTTCAACAAGTCCTACAACACCAACAGCATTAATTTTTGCTTTTCTTAAAGCTAAGTTTTTCATTAACCCAACAACTGTAGCAGAGCCTGCCATATCATATGTCATATCTTCCATAAATTTGGCTGGTTTAAGAGAATAACCACCAGTATCAAAACATACCCCCTTACCAACAAATGCTAAAGGTTTGGAATTGTTTCTTAATCCATTCCATTCAATTGTTACAATATATGATCCTCTTATACTTCCCTGTCCGACTCCTAATAAGGCATTCATACCTAATTTTTTTAGTTTTTTTTCGTCATATATATTTACTTTTAAACCATATTTTTTTAACAATCTTAATCTTTTCGCATATTCATCTGGATGTAAAACATTTCCAGGTTCAGAAACTAAATCTCTTGTATAAAAAGTTCCTTCCTCTAGGGCTTTAAATTTTAGTTTATTATAAACTGAAGGTTTATTCTTGTTTCCCAATACATCTATAATTATTAGTCTAGTTTCTTTTTTTGTCTTATATTTATTAAACTCATAAGATTTTAATTTTAATCCATGAAGTAAATGTCCTAAAAAATTTTCATTTTTATTAATTACACTATCAGAATTTATTAAATATCTACTATTTTTCCCAAAGTTAATACGTCTATATAATTCAGCACCTAAATTTTCTATTTCAAAATTTTTTAAATCTTTTTTAATAGAAAGTAGAACTATTTTCTTTTTAGAGTTAAGTTCAAAAACGAATAGGTTTTTATTTAAGTCACTTGTTTTCAATAAATCGCTAATATAAGAAAACTCTGCACTAGAAATATATTTTTTTATATGATTTATATTGAATTTTTCATCAGTAAATAAAATAAGATTATTTAGAGATTTTTTAAGGCCATTATTTTTATAATTAATTTGAATAGACATAATTTTTAACTAATTTTTAGGTTACATTATTATTTAAGCTTATTTTTATTGACATTTTTTATATATATGTACTTTAGGTTGTATTAAATAATGTCTTATAAATTATAAATGTTTAAACTCAATAATAAATTGATATTTAGAAAGTTTTTTACTGACATAAATAGAGCTTTTTTATTATTTTTATTGAGCTTCAGCTTAATTGTTTGGGCTATACAAGCAGTGAACTATTTAGATTACGTCACTGAAGATGGGCATGGCTTATTAGTTTATCTTAATTATACCTTTTTAAATTTACCAAAAATTATCACAAGATTAGTACCCATAATTTTCTTTATATCCATTTATTACATAATAAATAAATATGAGGATAATAATGAACTAAAAATTTTTTGGTTTATTGGAATTAAAAAAAAAGAAATTGTAAATAAGATGATTAAGTATTCTTTATTCTTTTCTTTATTTCTTATTTTGTTAACTGCTTTTACAGTCCCTTTAACTCAGAAAAAATCTAGAGAATTGATTATAAGTTCTGGAATTGATTTTTTTCCTTCATTAATTAGAGAAAAGAAATTTATAGATACAGTCGAAGGTTTAACAATTTTTGTAGAAAAAAAAGAGGGTAATAAATATAAAAATATTTTTCTCAAAGATGACAAGAATTCAAATAATAAAATTATTTATGCAAAAAATGGTTTTTTAGTGAACAATGAAAAAGAAAGGTCTATCAGATTGTCTGAGGGGAAAATTATAAATATTAATGAAGGAAATATAAGTGAATTTAATTTTAAGAATACAACATTTGATTTATCTAATTATGTAACAAAATCTATCATAGATTTTAAAGTACAAGAAAGAAGTACATTTAGTCTATCTGATTGTTATATAAATTTCCATGTTTTAGATAATAAAAAAGATTATTATGATCCATTAAATTGCAATCAACCAGCAATTAAAGAAATTGAGTCTGAATTATACAAAAGATTAATTAAACCAACATATTTAATTTTATTATCTATTATTTGTGGTCTTATTTTTTTAACTTCTAAAGAAAATGAGTCCAATAGAAAATACAGAATATCTATTTTTATTTTAGGAATATCAGTGATAATTTTATCAGAATTATTAAGTTCATTTTTACAGAGAAGTAATTTTGCACTTTTAATTGCAATTGTAACTCCACTGGTATTGTCTTTAATGATTTATTATTTTTTTAGAAATTATGGTTCAACTAAATTAATATTATGATAACTGAATATAAAAGATATATTGTTTCAAAATTCTTAACATCATTACTTAAAATATCTTTAATTTTTTGTTCAATCATTTTAATAATGAATTTATTCGAAGAAATAAATTTTTTTAAAGACGTAGAAAATCAAAATTTATCGATGCCTCTTTTTCTTACAATTATAAATTTACCTTCGGTATTGTTTGAAATATTTCCGTTTGTCTTTTTAATAGCGTCAATTAATTTTTTTATTGATATCATTGATGCTAATGAAATTAATACTTTTAAAATACTTGGAATTACAAATTTAAAGTTTGTCCAAATTTTAAGTGTAACAACTTTTTTAATAGGAATAATAATAATTACTATTTTTTATAGTGTTTCATCTAGTCTTAAATTTGCCTATCTAGATATTAAAAATAAATATTCTAAAGATGATAAATATTTAGCTGTAATTACTGAGAATGGTTTGTGGGTAAGAGATATGTATAAAGATAAAATAAAATTTATAAATGCAGAAAAAATTAATAATCAGGATTTAATTAATATTACTATTTCTGAATTTAGTAGTAACTATAAACTTGAAAGATCTATAACAGCGAAAAAGGCCGATATTAAGTACAATAAATGGATCTTATATGATGGGGTAATCAATTTACAAAATGATATTAAAAAATTTAAGAATTTAAAATTTGAGACAAATTTTAACTTAGATAAAATATTGTCACTTTTTGATAATCTTTCCTCACAAAACTTGTTTAAACTTTATAGTCTTAAAAAAGATTATAAAACTTTAGGTTATTCAACTGATAAAATTAATGGTTATCAGCATAAAATATATTCTTATCCAATTTATCTGACTTTAATGGTTATAATTGGGACAATTTTGATGATAAGCACAAAACATAATAGTTCTAAAATATTTAAGATAATTGCTGGAATAATTATATCTGTAATTGTTTATTATATTAATTATTTTTTTAGTGTTGTTATTGAGGCTCAAGAAATTCATTATACATTTTCGATATGGGGGCCTCAATTAATTTTTTCAACTATAGTTTTTTTAAACCTTGTGAGATTAAATGAAAAATAATTATAGATTTATTTTAAGTATTTTATTCTTTAATATCGTTATTTTTCAAAATATCGCTTTAAGTGAAGAATTAAAATTTGAGTCAAATACAATCGATACAATTAATAAAGATACTGTTATAGCTAGTGGGAATATAAAAATAACTAACAAAATCGGTCAAATAATATCTGGTGACAAATTAACTTTAAATAAAACTACCAAAATTCATAAATTAGTAGGAAATGTTTTTTTTAAAGATATTAATGATAGTCAAATTTCTAGTAAAGTTTTGGTAATCAATGAAAATAATAGGAATTATATATTTAGCGATAATGTAATCTATTATAATAAAACTCACGATTTTGAATTAAATACAGAAAGTGTAATTTATAATCAAAATGATGATACTTATAAAACTAGTTCTTATACAAAAATAAATTATAAAAATAAGATTTTTGCTAAAACAAGTGACCTTATCTTGGAAAGAAAAAAAAATATTTTTTTTTCAAATAAAAATTCAACAATAACTGATAACCTAGATAATGTAATTGATGTAGAAAAATTTAAATTTTTTATATTAAAAAAAAGATTAGATGCAGATGGTGTTAAAATTACTGATAAACAAAAAAATATATATGAAATAAAAAATATCAAATATGATTTAAAAGAAGAAATTATTTATGGTAAAGATATCAACATAAATAATAACAATAAAAATTATACATCTGAAAAACACATAGGTAGATCTAAAAGTAGAACCTTAAAATTAAATAAATACTTTTCAAATTTAAAAAAATCTGTTTACACTAGTTGTAAAAAAAGAGATGGATGTCCGCCCTGGTTATTAGTTGCTGAAGAAGTTTCTCACGATAAAAATAAAAAAATTATAAATTATAAAAACACCACACTTAAGTTATATGATATACCAGTTTTTTATTTTCCTAAATTTTTTCATCCTGATCCAACAGTTGAAAGACAATCTGGATTTCTAACACCAACAGTATCAGCGGAAAAATCAAATAATTATATAAAAGTTCCCTATTTTTTTGCTATTTCTGAAAATTCAGATTTTACATTTTCTCCCAGAGTATATGGAGATTTAAAAAACCTTTATCAAGGTGAATATAGAAAAATTACAAAAAATACTGATAATATTTTTGATTTTAGTATTAAAAATGATAATCCATTATTATTAGATAAAGACTCTACTAATAGTCACGTATTTTTAAATTCTGCAATTAATTCAAACTTTGACTACTTTGAAAACTCAAAATTTGATATCAAATTAGAATTAGTTTCAGATGAAAAATATTTGAAATCATTTGATATTAACTCACCTATAATCAATTCGCAGACATCTCTTAACTCTACTCTAGGATTTACCGGTTTTAATAATAATACAGATCTTTCAATTTCTGCAGAAGTATATGAGGATTTATCGAAAGAAAATAAAAATGACAGGTACGAATATATATTGCCTAATTTTCTGTTAAGTAAAAATTTAGACACAGGTTTAGATGGTTTATCTGAGTTTAATACCGTTGGATATTATAAACTATACAACACAAACGTAAAAGAAAAGATATTAATCAATAATCTTATATACAAATCCTCTGATAGTTTCACTAAAATCGGCTCAATTAATAATTTTGAAATAAATCTCAAAAATTTTAATTCTAATTCAGAAAAATCAAGTGGATTAAAAAATGAAACTCAAAGTAATATTCAAGGCTTAATTCAGTTGGATAGTAAATTACCATTTATTAAGAAAGGTTTAAAATATGATAAGACTATAACCCCAATTGTTTCTGCAAAAATTAACCCAATGAAAAATCAGAATATCAATCAAGAAGATAGAATGATTGACTATAATAATTTATTTTCAATAAATAGAGTTGGCTCAAATGAAATTCTTGAAGGTGGCTTGTCTCTTTCACTAGGAAATGAATATAAAATTTTTGATAAACTGAATTCAGATAAAGAAGTATTCGCTTTTAATCTAGGAACCTCATTGAGAATTGATGAAAATCCAGATTTACCTACTAATAGTTCTTTAGGCAAAAAAACATCACATTTTCTTGGTCAAATAAATTTTAATCCAAACAAATTTGTTGATTTAGATTATGATTTTGTGACTGAGAATAATTTAACTGATTTTAATTATCACAAAATAAAATCAAATTTTAAAATTAATAATTTTGTCACCTCATTTGAATTTATAGAAGAAAATAATATTATTGGAGATGAAAGTTTTTTTGCAAATGAAACATCCTTTAATTTTAAGGAAAATCAAAACCTGTTATTTAGAACAAGGAAAAATAAAAAAACAAATCTAACTGAATATTATGATTTAATTTATCAATATAAACTAGATTGTTTAACTGCAGGAATAGAATACAAAAAAAGTTACTATAATGATGGATCATTAAAACCTAAAGAGGGTATTTTCTTTTCAATTAGTTTTATGCCGTTTAATAATTCTGTATCACTTCCTGGAGTAGCAAAATGATAATGTTAAAAAAAAATTTTAAGTATAGCCTTGTCTTCATACCAATATTATTAATACTTATTTTTAGCACTTGTTTAAATAAAAGTTTAGCTAATACAGTAAAGATAATAAAAAGTATCGAAAATGAAATAATTACAAATTTAGATATCAAAAAAGAATATAATTATTTAATTGCACTAAATAGTAATTTGAAAGATTTAGATGTCGCTGACAGCTATAAAATAGCTGAAGAATCTTTAATTAGAGAAATAATTAAACTTAATGAAATCAAAAAGTTTTTAGATATTCAGAAACTTGAAAATAATAAACTTATTGAACATATAATTTTAGATATTATTAAAAAATTAAATTTAAGCAGTAGATCTGAATTTATAGATTATTTAGAAAAATATGATTTGAAGATTTCTGAAGTTGAAAAAAAAATATTAATTGAGGTTTTGTGGAATCAATTAATTGCGATTAAATTTAAAAAGAAATTAAATATTAATGAAGAAAAATTACTTTTAAAAATTAAAAATGAAGGATTGCAAAATGATAAATCAGTTATGTACGATTTATCAGAAATAGTTTTTCAAGCAAAAAATAAAGAGGAATACCTTATTAAAATTGCGGAAATTAAATCCAGTATATCTAAAATTGGATTTGAAAACACAGCAAATAAATTTAGTATCTCAGATAGCGCAAAGTTGGGAGGATCGGTTGGTAAAATAAATCAAAATCAATTATCTCAATCAGTACTTAAGGCTTTGTCATTAATAAATGAAAACGAATTTACAGAACCTGTAAATATAGGAAATAGTTTTATAATTTTACAAATTAATGAAAAAAAAATAATACAAAAACAAATTGATAAAAATTTAATATTAAAGAGCATGAAAGAGGCAGAAGAAAAAAAACAATTACAAAATTACTCAAGAATATATTTTAATAAAGTTAAAATTAACACAAGAATAAATGAGTATTAAACCAATTCTAATAGTTTGGGGTGAACCCAATAGCGTATTTTCTGAAATTTTTTTAAAATCAATTAGAAGATATAAAAGTAAAAAACCAATTATTTTAATTGGGTCCAAAAAATTATTAATTAAGCAAATTAGGAAACTTAATATTAAATTTAATACTAATTCAATTAATATGATTGGTGAAAATTTAAAAAATATTAAAAAAAATAAGATTAATCTTATTAATATAGATTATAAATTTACTAAACCTTTTGAAAGAATAACTTCTAAATCTAGTAGCTATATTTCTAATTGCTTCAAAAAAGCTTTGGATATTATCTCTGAAAATGAAGTTTCGGGTTTAATTAATGGTCCAGTTTCAAAAAAAAGTTTCCTAAAAAAAAGGTATTTAGGTATTACTGAATTTTTAGCAAAAAAATTAAAAATCAAAGATAACTATGCGATGTTGTTATATGGAAAATCTTTATCAGTTTCTCCTTTAACAACACACTTACCTATTTTTAAAGTTTCAAAAAATATAAAAAAAAAATCATTAATACTTAAAGTTTCTTTGATTCATAATTTTTATAAAAAGTTTTTTTCATTTAAACCCAAAATTGCAGTATGTGGTTTAAACCCTCATTGTGAAAATTTTTATAATAAAAGTGAAGAAAAACGTATAATTGGCCCTGCTATTAATCATTTAAAGAAAAGAAAAATTAAAATAACTGGACCTATACCTGCTGATACAATTTTTATGAAAAATATAAGAAATAATTATGATGTTATTATTGGAATGTATCATGATCAAGTATTAGCGCCAATTAAATCAATATATAATTTTGCTGCAATAAATATTACATTGGGACTTCCTTTTATAAGAATTTCACCAGATCATGGACCAAATTTTGATATGATTGGAAAAAATAAATCGAATTGCGAGAGTTTAATTAATTCAATTAAATTTTTAAATAAAATAAATTGAAAATTAAAGCTAAAAAAAGTCTAGGTCAAAATTTTTTAATTGACTCAAAAATAATAAAACAGATTACAGAAACAGTAATAATCAAAGATAAAAAAATTTTAGAAATTGGACCTGGAACTGGAAATTTGACTTTAGCAATTTTAAATAAAAATCCAAAAAAGTTAATTGTAGTAGAAAAAGATAATGATCTAGCTGAGTCACTAAAAAAAAGGTTTAAATCTAAATTAGACGTAATTAATGATGATGTATTAAATATTGATGAAAGTTCTTTAGAGAGTGAAAAATTAACTGTATTTGGTAATCTACCTTATAATATTTCAACTGAAATATTACGCAAATGGATTTTAAGTATTTCAGAAAATAAATCTTGGTTTGATTTTCTTGTACTTATGTTTCAAAAAGAAGTAGCAGATAGAATAGTTTCTCCTCACAATTCTAAAAACTATGGAAGGTTATCTATTTTATCGAGTTGGAAATTAGATGTTAAAAAAATTTGTGATGTAAAATCATCAAGTTTTTTTCCTCAACCTAAAATAGATAGTTCTATTTTATTTTTTAAACCAAAAAAAAATTTTTATGAATTTAAAAACTATAAAAATTTAGAAAAAATAACTAGAGTATTTTTTATGCATAGAAGAAAAATGATTAAAAAACCTTATAATGAATTATTTAATGGGAATGTTAATATTGCATCCAAACTTAAAATTGATCTGAATTTAAGACCACAAAATTTAGATTTTGAAACCTATTTTAAACTTACAGACGAATACGAAAAATTAATTAGTTAGTTTTTCAACATGTTTCCTAATAAATTCGCGATCATAATCCTTTGAACCGTTGTTAATTTCGGCATGAATTAAGTTGTGAATTTTTGTATGACAATCTTGTAAATTATCATTTATCACAACATAATCATAATTAATCCAATGTAATACATCTCTGCTGAATTGTTTCATTCTTTCGTCAACGATTAACTTATCTTTCATATCTCTATTAGACAATCGTTCAAATAAAATTTCTTTACTTGGTGGCAATATAAAAAAGGTTATTAATTTATAATCTAATTTTTTATTTTTAATTTGATCTGCACCCTGCCAATCAATATCAAATAATACATTCTTACCTTGGTTTAATTGATCAATTACAGGAGTTCTTGTAGTTCCATAATAGTTTTTAAAAACTTTTGCGTACTCTAGAAATTCTTGATTATTTATTAGTCTTTCAAACTCTTTATCGTTTACAAAATAATAATCTTTATTTGGAGTTTCATTTGGACGAGGTTTTCTAGTTGTGTGAGAAATGGAAATCTTAAAATTGTCTTCTTTTGAAAGAAGATTTACTAATGTTGTCTTTCCTGCTCCAGATGGAGAAGACAAGATAACCATTATCCCTTCATTTTCAGAGGGCATTTAAATTTTATTAGTTAGCTTTACCTTCAATAAACTTAACTGCATCTCCAACAGTTAAAATTTTTTCAGCTTCACTATCAGAAATTTCCGAACCAAATTCTTCTTCAAAAGCCATTACCAATTCTACAGTATCTAAGCTGTCTGCACCTAAATCATCTATAAAACTAGATTCTTCAGTTACTTTTGACTCATCAATTCCTAAGTGATCTGCTACTATTTTCTTAACTTTGCTTGAAACATCTTCTGACATATTGATCCTTTATTGTTTTAAATTCTTAATAGTTTAAAAACTTGTTTTGTCAAG
>MDTG01423662.1_pt1 | contig 13849 bp, 10 predicted proteins | sample 811421 | NCBI WGS metagenome assembly MDTG01 (sample SAMN05326645, study PRJNA326480) | marine metagenome | isolation source: seawater | place: Pacific Ocean: South East | collected 2011 | reverse complement strand
CGGATAAAATATTAGCAATTTGATTATCAATATTATTGATGTCTTTTAGAGTCTCTTGCTGCTGGCCCTCATCTAACTCTACGCTGTCAGCAATCAGATCGACTTTTCTTTCTTGCAGCCTGTTTAAAATAGACGCTTCAGTAGCAGTGAGATCCCCACTCTCTAACTTCTCTTCTGTAAACTCAGCTAGCTGAACAGTGTCAGGAGTTGTTGCTTCTTCAGCAGCTCTGCTTAGCTCAGCTCTATCTTCTCTAACCCTTAAAGTTTGCCCTGCAATTATTGCTGCATTTGCTGCTTCTGCTTCTGCTTGTGCTTGTTGCCTTTCCAACTCAGCTAGTTGTTCTCCTTTTGCAACAAGAGTATCAAACTCTGATTTTAACTGTTCCGCATCTCTTTTTGCTTGTGCTTGCTGAAGGAACTTAGCAACTCCAGCTTCTGGGGCAGAACGCAACTCACTAACCATCTCAGGTGTGATGTTAATATTATTATTAGAATCTCTGCCTAAAGAGTAAGGTAAGTCTTCTTCTTTGATCCCTAAAGCTTCAGCCACGAATGTTATATCTTCATCCGTAACATCAGGAAGTCTTTCCTCTGGGCCAACCTCTTCAATTCTTGTTACCTTTTTCCCTTTTACTTCTGATTCAACCCGACGCAGAGAGCCTTCTTGGATTTTCTTTTCTTGCTCCAGCTCAGCTGCAACTTTTTGTTTTTCAATTTCTAAATCCTGAACCCGCCTCAAGTCTTTTGTTAATTTCTTGAAGTCTTTTATTCTCTTCTTTGTAGCGGGCTTAACTTTGCTTAAAGCTAAAGACCTTGCAGCTTCATTAGCTTCTGCTTCGTTCTCAAAAAGATCTACAGCTTTACCGTCACTTTTAAGCTCCCATTCGCCATTCTCATCCTGTTCAACAGAAACTTTAGACAGCTCATTCTTGGCTTCTTCATTTTCTATAAACCGATCAACCGTACTTTGATCAGCGTAACGTAATCCAGTAGGGGCATCAGTTGGAGAGCCTTCTGGATCTGGAGTTCCTTCGTATCTATCCCACCAAGAAGGCATTTTAACTTTGCCATCTTTTGTGAGTTTTTTAACAACAGCTTCTCTAGCAGGACTGTCCTTAGTCTTGCTTCTTCTAATATCAATTACATCTGGATCAGTGCCGTCTGGAGAAGTAACTGCATCGCCCACCTCTTCATCTGGAAGCACACGAGAAGCAGCATCCATCTCATCCAACTTAGAAGCTGTTGAAGGAGCAACTTTTCTTATTGTATCTCGCTTTGCTGCTTCAATTGGGTCTGGGGCGGATTCAGCCATTTTTTGAACCCCACCAACAACACCACCGAGAGTGCCGCCAACTACAAAAGATTTCCAAGCTTCAGCATTTGCTTGTTCAAAAGTAACACTCGGATCATACGAGTGCCTTGCGATCAAGTATTCACCAATCCAGCTTGTTCCAGCTTCTTCCCCACCTTCAATAACTGCGCCTGTCGGGATAGGGGTAAACTTTCCTAGTTTTTCATTCCATTTTATTTTTGTTGAACGAAGACCAGCTCCCTTAGCTACAGTATCTAAAGCTTTAGTAGTACTAGGATTTCGCATACCTGCTGCAAATCCCTCTATGTTAGTTGCTCCAAGTTTTTTTGCTAATGTTCCTCCTGCCGCCATTAAAGCCACAACAGTGCCACCTCTTGCAGCAGCTGGGAGCATTGCTTTTTGTTCAGCTTGCTTTGCAGCTTGTTCTTCCGTTAATCCACTTTCAATTCCAGCTTGATAATACTTTTCTTGAGCAGTCTGAAACGTGGAGCCAAATTCTTGTAATCCACCTACAGCCATTACAGTCCCGTAAGCTGCTCGCCCAGTTACGCCAGCAACACCTAAAGCTCCGCCTGTTGCAAAAATAGGAACAAGACTTCCTGCTCCAGCTCCAAAAGTGCTTCCCCAGCTATCTTGATCTACGCCTCTGTCAAACTTAGCGTCTGTAACTCCTTTTGCGATTTCTCCTGTCTCACGCAAAGCTTGCCCCATTTTTTTAGACTCATCAGCAAGCTCTTTCATTGTTTGCCCAAGAGTATCTCGAACAGACTTAGAAGTTTCTGGTGCAAAAGTTCTTAAAGCCATTCCTACCGGACTAACTACCTCAAAAGCAGAAAGGTCAACTTCTCCCATCCCAGTAAAGTACGACTGTAAAGTTGAATATATAGCAGCTGGAGTGTCGTGAATAATAGAAGCAACAAACGACTTACCAAAGTCTTCTGAAAAACTATGCTCTGGAGCTGTGTAGCTTTTAAACTCAGAAGCAAACTGCTCGTCTTGCTTCAATAAAGATGGGTACTTATTTCCAATATAAACAGTTAAGTCTTTATCGGAAGCATCTGCTACGCTGGGGTATTTTTGCCTAGCATAATTAAGAACATCTGATGGCATATTTAGTTTTGATTTTGTAGAAAGTCTTGAAAACCTGATTCAAATGAATCACCGCCAATAGCATCAAAGTTCATATTTGGGTCAATTTGTTTTAACCGTTGCAATGCAATAGGATTTATTCTTTCCTCATTCATTTCATCTTTAATGTAAAGATTTGAACCAAAGCTTTTTAATAAATTAGCAATCTCTAATGATTTTTTTTGATCTTTAGTTAGTTTTCTAGCTAAGTTTTCAACAGTTGTTCCAGTTGAGTATTTTTGTTTACTTTTTACTTCAAACGGAGACAGAGGTTTTAACTCTCCTCTTAACAAGTCCTCTTCAAGATCGCCCGTTTCTGGGTTATAAAAAGCTTCTACAATATTAATACTTGTGTTGGGGGCAGTGGCCCCTTGCAAAACTCCGATGGATTTTCCTGTCTTGGTTTTCTTTAAGTCGTCTATTGTCAGACCCATCTGACTAGCAATTTGCACAGCCCTTCTTTTAGCGCGAAGCCTTCTAGCAGAATCCAAAGCAATGTTTTGATTTTCTGGAGGTAAGGATAAGTAGTTTTTAGGCAGTCCGTGATTTACTGTTAGATCAAAAAAATCATCCTCTTCTTTCTTGGCTACCCTATAGCTTAAAAGTTCTTTTTGTGACCCCCCTATATTCTCTCTAAGCGCAATTGCCGATTGAAGACGTGCGCCCGTCAAGCCTTGAGGCGGAAAGGGTAGTTTTTGAGTTGGGTCACTGAGGTCAAAACTAGACAGTGCAGATTGATAATCACCAAGTAGTTTCAGCTCAGTCGTTTCTCTGTTAGCGTTTGTTGTTGCTGTCTCTAGATCAAAATCTATTTTTCTAGCATAAAGATTATCTCTTGAAACTTGAGAATCAACTTGTCGCTTTCTTAGATCAAGCTGTGCATTAGCTTGCCTAGCACGTTCAGCTAAGTTAGTGCGAAACTGATCTTCTTGATTGCGAATAGACCGAGATCGTTGTCCCAGCCCTACGCCCTGCATAAAATAATCTACTGGTTCAGCCATTTTTTATTGTCTTCCATATCCAGCTGGGTAGCTGGTTGAAGCTCCTGTTGTTGGGTTAAATCCAACTCCTATTGGTGTTGGGTTTGTGGGCAAGCTGCTGCTTCCCCCGAAAATTCTTCCAAGCCCAGACTTGATGCCGGACATAAAACCTCCTCCGCCACCGCCGCCCATACCAGCGGATAGCCCTTGGCCCAGTCCGTAATTACCCGTATACATCCCAGCTGCTCCAGATACAAAATTCATTGCTCTATTAAAAGGGTCATTGGCTGCATCAGACTGTGCTTTCCCTACAGCTGCGTTGTAAGCAAATTGATTATCTCTCATAGAGTTTTGTATGTATTGATTTGGGTTAACATAAGACTGTCCAACACCCATCGGGGCAGCAACTCCTGTACTTCTAACTGTAGACAAGAAAGGGTTTAACGCACCTAGCCCAGCTTGAGTCATCCCGTACTGGGTTAAACCTAAGTCACGAGCTACAAGATTTCTTCCGGCAGCACTACCAGCAAGCCCTAGGCCGACACCCCCTTCAGCTGCTCGCCTCATAGTTAAGCCTTGGTCTGCCATAGGAAGATTCCCAGCAATCATATTCCCTATCGCATCTCCAGCTCCCCCAACTAAATTCCTATAATTAGGAATAACAGCTTCAAGATTTGACATTAGTATTTCTTGATCCGCTGCACTGGTTTTAGCTGCAAGCTCTCTAGCATCTGAGAAGCTAGCTAGATTGCTACTGATTGCAGCACTCTGTTCTTTTGCTTGGTCTATTTTATTGTACTTAGGAATCTTTGGCCCTTTTTTCAAAAGGCTTGCTCCTAATCCTGCTGCTAATGCTGCTATTGCCATTATATTAAGCTTTCAATACCTCCACCACCGTGAGTGTTTAAGTTTGTCATTTGTAAAACAGGCACAGCCCCATCACCCATATGATTTGCTAGTTGATTCTGAAGAGAATCAAAGGCCAGATTGCGGTATTCTGAGGCTGCACCAAAGTCTCGGTTCTCTTCCAGCTTAATAGCTGTTGCCATATTTTTTATGGCGTAGAGGTCACTAACCATCAATACGTCTGTATCGTTGACGGCATTTATAAATCTAAGCTTAGCAATTACTGTAACGGCAACTTTTTTATCAGTGCCACTTTCACATCCAGCTGCCCCACCTAAGCTTGGGATAATTGATCGGCGATAGCTGGGCAATGTTTCGTCTGGTTCGTATGTTGCTAAATCAACAAGTGTTGGCGTGCTTGCGTCTGTAATTTCGTACAGCTGAACATTGGCTTGAGTAACATCTTTTCGTACTCCAGTTATGCTTTTAAATTTCTTGGTAGTATCCACATACCCGTTTACTAGGGTAACATTTTGCCCGTCAATATAAGTTCCTCCGCTGGGGGTTCTGATCCAAGCGTTGTTCTCGTCGTACCCTTGAATGTTAATTGTTTTCCCAGCGTCAGCGTCGAGAAAGGCATAGACACGAATGTTTTTGCCTTCGCCAGACATATCCTTCTGGGTTGCTGACTCTCCTCTATCGACCAGCTGGTATCCGATGTTGTCTTTATTATCTAAAAGCCCGTAACCAGTTTCCACAAACTCAAACCAGTCGTTTCTAACAGTTCCAACACTTTGGTTTAACGCTACTGTTTCAATTGTTTCAATCTGCCTTGGCCAAGCGATGCACCCGTCTGTAACACAAATTGTAAATTTGCCGTAAGTACCCTTCCACTTTCCGCTTTCAATTAGTCTGCATTGAGCTTCGTTGATGTACTCCGTAGTACGAGAGTCAGTAGCACAAAGATTTAAATGCTTTGCTATTCTGCTTTTAGCGTCTCCTAGAGTAACTTTCATCAGGCTATGTAATACTTACGGCTAGTGCGTTTAATAAAATAAACACCGTAATAAGGGGGTAAATTTGTGACTGGTTCAGATTTTTGACCGGAGCCAGCTGTAATCATTCCGTTGACTGTCTGATCTCCAGCTATGAACGAACCTTCTCCAGTATGCTGTGATCCGTGACCATAAGCGCGTTCAGTATATCTAAGGTCGTGAGTGTGAGGGGGAAGGTTTTTTTCTTCGAGAGTTGTTTCTTTTTCTCCTCCCGTGTCTTTAACGCTAGTTGCGGTGTCACCGACTCCAACAGGAAATCTATCTTGCAATGCTGTGTCTACTTCCCACATTGCCCCTTCAGCTGAGCTTCCTCCGTCATATGTAGCCAAGTCAGTTATGCTGCCAACCCACATTCTTCTTTCACTGCTGTCAGATGGAACAGGGTGCAAACTACTCCACGCACCGTTATAAAAAGTATACATTCTTTCTGGTTCAGACGAGCTTCCCGTTTTAATCCAAGGTTTGTCTCGATCTGATGGTGATGGCTCGGTCGCTCCGTAATTAAACAAGGAATAAGCTCCATCGACATAAGCTGTGGTTAGGTCAACAAACGTGCTGTAAAGGTCGGACACAGAATCAAAACACGTTCCATCTGGAACGGTCCCTTTAACTAAAGTAACTGATTGATTTGTAGGCATAAGCTTTAACTTGTAGCGGTATTGTAACTAATGGTTCCATTGCACACGTTACCAACAGCGTAATTGTAAGGGCTATTGGCGTTGGTTGTCGTGCAGCTAATAATTAGTTCTTTGTATGTCATAAATTTTAAGAGCAAGCACCAAACTCGGCGCAGTCTCCATAAGGTTCTTCAATAACTGGATAAGCGTGTAATCTAAATCCCTTGATCCTAGCCTGACCAGTCCATCCAATTCTTGCAGATATTTCATATCCGTTACGCATTGGGGCTCCGTTTATAGATTCACAAACATCAGCTGGTTGAGGAAGTCTTCTTCTTGATCTGTATTGCGGTTTGTAATTTAAGAAAGTCAAACAGCTACCAGCTGGGGGATCGCAATTCTCTGTTTTTGAGCATTCAGTAAACTCGCTCCAATCAACCCAAGCGGGGTACTGGTTCGGCTTAAATTTAATGTTAAAATCAACCTCACCTTCCAATTGGTCAACCCACATTTCACCGTACTCAAGACGCTTTAATTCAAAAGGATTTTCAAAAGAATAACTAGAAGTCTCGACGTAGCACTCTATGGAGGTTTTATTGTTATCTTTCTTACCGTCTTTGGTGATTTCCCAAAGCTGTATTCGGCAGTTCCCGTCCAAAACAAAAGAAAAGCACCGCTCTTCTTGGTCCACTTCTGCGTTTAATAGTTGCAGAAAATTCAAGCCAGTCCAAAGGCCTTCCCAAGCAGCTGGACTCTTCTGGCTATTGCCTCCTACTAGATCAAAATCCAGAACTGCAAGCCCTTTAAAGAATATTCCTTGGTTGCTATTTGTGTTCGGAGTGACCGTAGTCAATAGCCTGTTATCAAACAGCACAGAGCTGGTTAGCTGGGTTACACTTGTCAGGCGTTCTGAGTTAAGGACTCTTGATATTTCCCTACTCACAGGAACTTGACCATATTCCTTCCACTCTCTACGGCTTGATATATAGCTACGAATTCCGTCTGGGGCTCGGTAGAACATATCCCCATTAACCAAAGCGCAACTTCTGTCGCTAATTGATCCGTAATTAATTGCAACAATTCTAACAGTAGGGAAATTAACCTTTTTCCAATCATCCCGACTGGTTGGAACATTTACAGCAAACACAGCTTTGACTGTGTGGACCAGTAGTTCGCCTTGCCCAAGTGAGCTGTCAGGTTGGCTTATAAATTTTAGGGCAGTGATGTCTCCAGTATTAAGAGGAACAGCAAACGCGCCCCCTTCAGCTATGTAAGTGTTTTCAGTAAATTGTATTACACTTGTTGGGCCACCAACAATATCGCCAGCAACAAACTCTCTACCTCTAGCTACCCACAAGCGACCGTTTCCATAGGACATAGCTGTACCGACTGGAACTTCGTTGACTGTTAAGTTGGATCTTCTAGAAGAAGCCCCGTTAAATATGATTGGCAAGCTAGTGCCGTCTTGAATAACAAGATACTCCTCAGCTTGCTGAAAGAAAAAGTACGGAATATCTGGAGGGTTAATGTCAGCTGCGTTGTTTTTCTTGGGAGTAATATCTACCACTTCTCCGTTTTTTGGGTCTACACGATAAATATACCCTCCGACACCGCAGATAAGAAAAGTTTTATTACCGTATTGGTAAGTATATGACCCTTGAAACTTTCCAGTCTTAAAATTGGACTGCATAGCTTCTGCGTCAGCCTGTTCCTCCGCAGTAAATACTAAAGGAATATTATTAAATGCGGGACGTGTCTTAACATACCCACCTCGCATTGTTGCGTTCACAGCGAATGAAGCTTGGTTGCGAGGTAGCAAGTTAGGTGACTTACCAGCGTCAATTCCGCGCTCCAATGTTAGAAACCCATCGCTAATCCGTTGTTGGTCTATTACTGGCATTACTGATAAACGACAAAGTCGAATATAAATCCTACACCAACACCTGAAAAAGTTCTATTTGGAGCTATTTCAAAATAGTCCTCTTCTTTTTCGTGAACCCTTAAAACTTCGTCAACTTTATTTGGGTTTGAGTTTGTAAGAAGAACTGTGTAATCAGTTGATTGTGATGGTGTTTGAAAATTTAATCTCCAACGATTATTTGTACCAGTAATTGTTGATGTGCTTCCTATGTTTACTGCGCCTGTTATTCCGTCTGTAGCAATTGTTCCTAAACCACTAGCCGTAACTGTGCCTTTAGCAAAAACAAGACCTGATGTACTAGGGCTTACCCAGTTTGGCGCGTTAGTTCCTGTGTTGTATCCAAGTAGCTGGTCAGCAGAAGTTGGGGCTGCAACCCTAGCCCAAGCTGTTCCGGTCCAATAAAGAACATCACCCGCAGCAGCTGAAGTAAGTCCGTTTCCTACGTTTGCAAGTGGCAGACTTCCGCTAACTTGAGAAGTTAAACTAATATTTCCATCCAGACCAGATGCCGCTACTTTTTTCCAAATAATTTTATTAGCTGAGTTGTCTTGAAATAATGCTTTTGTTGAGTCTATAGATGAGTCAACCGACAAAACAGTCTGTGAGCTTGCATTTCTTGTGATAATGTCACCAGCGTTGGTGAAGCCACTCACGTCAAGTGATCCGTTTGCGCCATCTGCGCCTTTAATTCCAGCTGAAACAATAAGGCGAGGGTTTCCAATGGCTGTGTCTTTGGCTGCGTTACCAGCATAGCCAAGGTTTTTTGCATTAATTGTATTAGTAGTTGTTGAAACAACTTCGTAGTAACCGGCATCTTGAATAAATATAATCATTCCGGTCATAAAAGGCGTAGCGTTATTAACTGTAAGAGCAACAACAGCCCCTACATCTAGAACAACAAAATTTTGCGATGTGCGAGCATAAGCGTTAATCCCCGCACTCCCGTTAGTCCCGTTTGTGCCAGCTGCACCAGCTGGACCAGTTGGCCCAGCTACATTGACTGTTGTATTAGTGCAAGTTGATTCGCAACAGTCAGTATTTTTATTAAGAGTTACAGCCATCGTTTGACAGTTATTTGAAATTGTGAGGGATTAAACCCCATAGGGTTTTATACCTATAGGTTAAAGCTCAACTGTCAAACGGTTTGATTAAACACAAGTACGGCTTGGCGTTTGATGTGCAACTAAACGAAATCGAGCTAGAGTTGTACGCATTTCGCATTAAACACTCCCCAGAAAAGGGAGGGCTTGGCGCATTTAAACACTTCAAAAATGCTGCCAACCTTCTTTGGCCTAAGCTTATTTGGAACCCTTGGCTTGATAAACAAATTGAGTCACTTTGTGATAACCAGTGGATATGTTGGTCTGGTTGTGGGGCTAGCGGGAAAACTTACGCAGCTAGCCTTTACACGATGATTTATTTTCTAGCTGCCCCCTTACAGACATCTGTAATTCTGACTTCAACTACTGCTAAGATGATTCGCAAACGTGCTTGGCCCGTGATCCAAGACTTACATCGCAGCTGTAAAGGAGGTTTTCCAGCTCATATGGTAGACAGTAAGACAACACTGCAAGCGATCAGAGGAGACGACAAACACGCTGTTTTCGCTATACCAGTACTAGATGGAGCCACCTCAAAGGCAGTCGCAAACATACAAGGTATTCGTTCACCTCGTACAATGGTTATTGTGGATGAAGCTACAGACACACCGGAAGCAGCTTTCGAGGCTTGCTCGAACTTACAGAAAGGAACCAGAGAATTTAAGTTCCTAGCAATCGGAAACCCTCATAGCAAATTTGATCAGCACGGACGATTTGCCACTCCCAAAAAAGGCTGGTCATCTGTGAGTATTGAAGACGAGGAGTGGGATACTGAGCGTGGAATCTGTGTGAGGTTTGACGGGATGAAGTCTCCTAATATGCTTGCGGGTAAAACAAAATACGACTTTCTGATCAATGAAGATCAAGTCAGGCAAGCGCAGAAATATGACGGGGAAGATAGCCCGAAGTTTTGGAAATATACTCGCGGTATGTGGGCTCCAGAGGGAGTTTGCAAAACGGTATTGAGCGAGAGTTTGGTAGAAAAATATAGAGTAATGCTTCCAGCTGTGTTTGTTAAACAAAGCTATATGGTCGCAGGATTAGACCCTGCTTTTAATGGAGGAGATCGGTGTGTTATCCAGCTGGGAAGGTACGGAGATTTTGACAACGCTAAAATGGGCATCCAGCTGGGGCGGAGTGAAGTTATAGAGATAAACGCACAATCCTCCGAGCCAGTTCATTTTCAAATTGCAAAGAGAGTTAGGCAAATTTGCGAGGAAAATAAAGTATTACCACAACACCTAGCTGTAGATGCCACGGGTGAAGGCGGAGGGTTATGTGATATTTTAGCTAAGACTTGGAGCCCCGCAATTCAACGTGTGGAGTTTGGAGGCAGAGCTAGTGATCGACCCGTATCACCTGAAGATCACCGCAAAAGCAGTGATGTATATGCTAATAAAGTAACTGAGCTGTGGTTCAGTGTTCGGCAGTGGGTAATCAACGAGCAGCTAAGAGGAATGCAGCACGATGCTGTAATTGAGTTCTGTTCTCGTATGTTTGATGACGAGAAAAGAATGACAATTATTGAACGCAAAGTTGAAATGAAAGCTAGGACAGGAAAGTCACCTGACTTTGCTGATGCAGTCACACTTGTGGTTGAGATGGCAAGAAGGCTTGGGGGATATGCAACAGCTCAAACCTCACCAAGCGGTTTGACCAGCTGGGACAAGATGGTTAGGGAATATGACACGGTTTATCACGACACGTTTTCATAATGAAAAAGTTAATACAAACAAGTGTGGTCCCTTCTGGTGGTGGTTACACTTATTACCAAAAGGAAACAGATCAGACTTTAAGAGCAACCAACATTAACCAGCTATTTTCACAGGTGGTTCAACATAGAAAAGCCAACAATCTTCCTATTCCTTTTAACATTGAGGATGAAATTGAGGATTATGTTTGCAGAAATCGGCCTGAGCTATGTGAGGAGATCACCCCCAAACCACCGACAGACAAGCCTTTAACATTAGATTCAGCTGTAAGATTAACCAGAACACTGTTTTCAGCTGGATTAAAGAGAGCAGATCAAAGTGAGGCGGATCGTCGAGCGATGATTTGCAGAGACTGCCAAGATAATGTCACGCCTCAAGGATGCACGGGCTGCACTCGAAGTATTATCACTAAGGCTATCAGCTTTATCGTGGGCAATCGGCAAACTCCGTATGACAGCCAATTAAAATCGTGCAAGCATTGCGGTTGCTTTAATGCAGCCCAGATTTGGATGCCTTTGAGTGCGCTACAGAAAACGATCACAAAGGAAGAGAACAACTTGTTGCCTTCTAATTGTTGGAAAAAAATATGACAAACAGCAACTCGCTGCCTTTAGAAAATATAGACGATGCCGGAACTCCACCGGAAGCTAGGCTTTCCTCGCCGGAAGCTGTGGTTGACTTGGTTAAGATGCTGGTTCGAGCTGACGAAGAGCGCAGCAGAGTAAGAGCCAAAGTAAAAGGGATTGTTGATGGGAACCCTCCTTACAGCTCTGCACAGTTAAGGAAAACGGGGCAATCCTATAGGACAAATGTAAATTTTAGGGAAGCAGAGGCATTCTTTTCAATAGCACTAACAGCTTTCTACGATATTTTCTCGGAAACACCTACCTACGCTACTGTCAAAACAAACACTGGCAACGAGTCTGAAAGAGTAAGTTATTCCAGAATAATCACTGAAGAGTTTGACAGGCTACAAAAGAAAGACCGTGAGTTTGATTACACGATGCAGCTTTCTCAGCACGAGATGGTTTTGTTTGGTATAGGACCACTTACGTTTGAGAGTCCAACCAGCTGGCGAGCTAGAGCAATTAAAGCTGGTGATCTTTTAATCCCAGAAAACACTCGCAGCAACCCTAGCGATTGGGAGGTAGCAGTGGTTAGGAGACGTTACCAAGCCCACGAACTTTATGGCTACATTCGAGATGCGAAATCAGCAACCAAAGTGGGTTGGGACGTGGAAGCGACCCGTAATTCGATCATCAATTCGGGGCCGGAAGAGTATCAGAGGCATAACAATTGGGAGTGGCATCAGCAACGTATTCGGAATAACGACCTACACTACTCGGCACAATGCAGTTTAATTGATTGCGCTCACGTTTATGTCAGAGAGTACCCGAAAGGCGATGAGCAATTAGGGAGGATTAGTTGCTATATAGTTGTTGAAAACGACGGACAGAACTTTCTTTATAAGTATGTCGGGAAATATTCCAACTGGGAAGAAGTGCTGCACCCGATGTATTACGACAAGGGCGACGGGCAGCATCACAGCGTTAAAGGTTTAGGCGTGAAAATGTACCCAGTTATTGAGCTAAAGAACCGTCAAAAGTGTCATATGGTTGACGTAGCCTCGACTGCCAGCTCAATGCAGCTACAAGCTGAAACCCCAGAAGCAACGCAAAAAGTAAGCGTTGTCCAAATGGGTCCGTATTCAATACTTCCAAGTGGTTACAAGGTTGTTCAAAGACAGTTTAGCGGAATTGCAGACGCTCCTATGGCTATGGATCGAGAGCTGGAAAACGTTATGCATTCTAATCTTTCACAATACAGACAGCGACTTGATAAGCCACAAGGGAATCCAAAAACAGCCACTGAAGTTCAAGCTATTGTTCAGCAAGCGAGTGTTCTAGGTAAGACCCAGATTGCTAGGTACTACCAACAGCTTGATAGATTTTTTGAAGAAAGATACCGAAGGGCTTCCAGCAAAAGTGTTACCGACATAGACGCAATTGAATTTCAGAAAAGAGTTCTAGACAGAGGTGTTCCAGCTGAAGCATTAACCAATGTAGATTATGTTCAAGCGTCCAGAAATTACGGACAAGGGTCTGCTTTCTTACGACTCCAGACAATCACTGGTTTAATGCAGATTAGTGGGCAGCTACCAGAGTCAGGTAGAGACGCTTTAATAAGAGATTACATCGCAGCTCTAGCTGGGCAGCAACAAGTTGGACGTTATATGGTTCAACCTGAGCAAGATGTTTACGCTAAAGATCAGATTGCAGAAGCAAACATTGAGAACGCTGTAATGCAAACTGGAAATCCAGTTATTATAACTGATTCACAAAATCACGTTATTCACTCTCAAACACATTTATCTAAAGGCAGTGAAGTGGCTCAGGCGATACAGCAAGGTGGAAATGCTGCTGCTGCCGTTGATTACTTTAGAATTTTGCTGCCACATATTGAAGAGCATATAGGCCAGCTGGCAGCTGACGAAGGGCGCAAGTCTGAAGTTAAAATGTTAAGCGACCAATTAAAGGAACTTTCTGGGTTTGCCAATGAAGTAGCCAATCAAGTTGCACAGCAAATGCAGCAACAACAGGAAGAGGCTATGGCCGCTGAACAACAAGCGGCAGCTGGCCCCTCATCAGATGAGCAAATAAAATTAGCGGCTATGGAGAGAGAAGAGGCCCGTAAAGACGCTGCACTACAAGCAGAGATTGAGCGCAACAATGTAAAAGCTCAACAAGAGATGGCATTAGCTGATGCAAAAGCTGCGGCAAGTTTGTAACACAAAAATAAAAACAAGAGAGACAACAAATGTTATTAGTAATTCCTTTTTGCATAAAGGACTGTAAATCCGCGTGGAAAAACGTCACTTGGGCGCACGAGCTTGAGGGTACTTTACCTTTTGAAGTTCTACTTGCTTACGACACGGACGTTCCAGAAAAAGAAGTTAAAAACATTGATGAGGTTTCTCGTCATACTTTTAAAAAAGTCCATCATTTAAAGTACGGTCAGTGGATGGGAAACCCTCATTGGCCTAACCCGCAAAACTACGCATTCCAGACTATTGCTTGGTAAATTGTAATAGCCCATTAGGTCTGATTGAAAAATAAGGAGAAAAAAAATTGAAACATTTAATTCAAACTATAGCCATGGTTTTGTTTTGCGCTACTAT
>MDTG01112864.1_pt1 | contig 13849 bp, 13 predicted proteins | sample 811421 | NCBI WGS metagenome assembly MDTG01 (sample SAMN05326645, study PRJNA326480) | marine metagenome | isolation source: seawater | place: Pacific Ocean: South East | collected 2011 | reverse complement strand
ATTTATATAATAATCTATCAATAAATTTATAATTAAAAAATGGTCGGTCACCACATATTCTCAGAAAATGATCAAATTCGTATTTTTTGGAACAATCAATTGTTCTTTTGATAAGGTCATTAACGGGTCCTCTATAAATTTCTATATCATATTTCTTTTTTAGATTAAAAAATCTTAAATCTTTTTTTGAACTAGTTGTTGCTAAAATGATTTTTTTTATAGATTTTATTTTTATTGTATTGTCTATTACTTTTTCTATTAAATATTTATTCTTGTATATTTTTCTGAAAGCCTTATTTTTAAGTCTTTTTGAATTTGTTCTCGCATATATTACAGCTGTATTAATCAATTTTTTTTATAATGTTCTATAAACCACTCTACAAATTTTCTAACACCCTCCTTATAATTAACTTGAAATTTATATTTTATTAATTTACTGGTATTACTCATTTTTGAATACGATTTTGGAATATCTCCCAGTTGTAACTTTAAATAATTCTTTTTTGCTTTTATTTTTAAATTTTTCTCAATTTCATTAATATAATCCATAAGTTTTACTTTGCTCTGATTTCCTATATTCAAAATTTGAAAAGAAGCAGAACTTAAAGATGGATTATAAGAGTTTATATTTTTAATTTTTTTTGGGTATTTATTTTTTAATTTTTTTAAACTCATCACAACATCATCTATATATGAAAAATCTCTAGTATGATTTCCAAAATTATAAATATCTATATATTTTTTGTTTAAAATATTTTTTACAAATTTAAATAAAGCCATGTCCGGTCTTCCCCAAGGACCGTATACTGTAAAAAATCTCACACCTGTACAATTTAAACCATAAACAGAACTATAAGAATGAGCCATTAATTCGTTAGATCTTTTTGTTGCAGCGTAAAACTGTGAAGGATGATTGACTGGATCTTCTTCTGTAAATGGTAATTTTTTGTTTAGACCATAAACACTACTTGTGCTTGCAAATATAAAGTGTTTAACATTTTTTTTTCTGGCCAACTCAAGAATATTAAAAAAACCCACTAGATTGTTTGTCACATAATCTTCAGGTTTTAATATTGAATGTCTGACGCCAGCTTGAGCAGCAAAATGGTAGATAGTTTCTATTTTATTAGATTTTAAAAATTTAAATAATTTTTTTTTATTTCTGATATCTAATTTATAAAATTTAAAGTTTTCAAATTTTTTTAATATTTGAAGTCTATCTAATTTTAATTTTCTTGAGTAATAACTATTTATGTTATCTAAACCGATTATTGTATAGCCATCAAGTAATAGGGATTTTGCCAATGAAAAACCTATAAAGCCGGCAGTCCCTGTTATTAATATTTTATTTTTCATTAGTTGGAGGTCAATATATTTTTTACTAATAAAGAAATTTTTTTGGTAGATGAGCCATTTCCAAAATAATTACCGCTTTTTATTTTTGAACTTAAAAATTTTTTACTTTGTTTAATTTTTTTTAAATTACTACCAATTAGCTTAAGAGAATTCAAAGTAATTAATTCTTTCCATTCAGTTTCTTTTCTTAACACAAAAACTTTTTTTGATAAAAAATATGCTTCTTTTTGAACACCACCACTATCTGTAACGACGTATTCACAAGCTTTAATAGCAGCTATAGTATCCATATATGAAATGGGTTTGCAATAAATTAAATTTTTCGGAAGTTTAAGATTATTTAAAGTAATTATTTTCCATATTTTAGGATGAATTGGCCAAAAGAATAAATTTTTAAGATTAGAAATTTGATTTAGATATTTTTTTATACTTTTTAAATCAGAATTAGAGTCTCTATGTATAGATAGAAAAATGTAATTTCTTTTGAGTTTTTTTTTAACTAAAAAATTTCTAAGATATTTCTTATTTATGAGATTTTTATAAAATAAAATTGAATCAAACATAACATCACCAAATTTAAAAATTTTTTTTTTTTTTTTAAAAGATTTTAGGTTGTTAAATGCAATATTAGTTGGTGCAATTAAAAAATTGCTCAAGTAATCACTAATATATCTATTCTGTTCTTCGGGCATATCTATCACATCAGATCTCAATCCTGCCTCGATATGCATTAAATTAATTTTTAGTCTTCTTGCTACTAAGGCTGCTGCTAAAGTTGTGTCAGTATCACCATATATAATTACTAAATTTGGATTTACTTTTTTTATTTGAAAAGTTAATTTTTCGATCATTTGCGCCAATCTTATCAATCTGTTATTTTTTTCTTTTATCTTGATTTCTATAAGTGAATTTTTGAATTTTAACTCTTTAAAAAAAATTTTGGACATTGAATAATCAAAATGCTGTCCTGAATGTATAAGTATATTTTTACAGAACTTTAGTTTATTCAAAGATTTTATAGTAATAAAAGCTTTGATGAATTGTGGCCTAGCGCCAACAACACTTAATATTTTTTTCATATTTATTATAAAATATTTTATTGAATTAATTACAACATAAGTATGTAAAATTAAAGATTAATAGTAAAATATAGTTTTAAATTTTTTAAAAATTTAATTATAAAAAATATTATTCATAATTTTACTTTTCGACTTCCACCAGTTTTCAATGCTTTTGATTTTATTGAAATATAAAGCAGCTTCTTTTCCACTTTCGAATAATATTTTCTCCTTTTTAAATATTTTTAAAATTTTTTTTCCTTCGCTGGATAAGAAAAAATTTTTTTTTTTTAATATAATTATAAATGGAATATTTTCTTTTCGAGTTTCAAAGATTAAGGAACTTAGGTGTTCAAAAATTAATAATTTTGATTTAAATAATGTAGAATTTTTTACAATAATTTGGTTTTTTTTAAATCCAATTTTTTTCATATCACTTATTGTTAATTGAAACTTATAACGATTAGGCGCTAATTTAATAACGGACTTTGATGATCTATTGGAATACTTAAAAAAGTTTTTAAGTTGTTCTATTTTAAACTTATAATCATAGTTTTCATGGTATTCATTCTGAAAATCGTATTTTTTTAAGTATGATAATACATAACAAACATCATATTTTTTTTCAGATATATTCTTAAAATTGTGTGATAATTTAAATGACTTAAAGTGAGATTTATATTTTTTATTGTTTATTTTATCCCAGAAATATATTTTTTTGGAAATAATTTTATCGTAATCTAAATATAAATTTTCATTTGCAAATGAAAAATTGCCTCCATGTTGATCTAAATATAATTCTTTTTTTTTTTTAAAAGCTAAATAATTTTTAAAATATTCATTATCTAAGTGTGAAACTCTACAATAAAATTTTCTACCTGTAATTACAATCTTTGATAAAAATTTTATAAATTCAAAATTTTCAAGATAATCTATTGGGCAATTTGCAAATAAAAAAATTAATTTTTTTTTGTGTTTAAGTTTTGGATTTTTTTCTAATTTGTTTAAAATTGTATTCCTTAAATTAGAATTTACTTTATTAAAATTTATCTCTCTAAGGTTTGTATATGGATAAAAAATTTCATTTGAATTTTTTTGACTAAATCTATTGTTAAATTTATTATCAAATATTATTAATTTTTTTTTTAATCTATAATAATTAAAAAACTTAAAAGAAATTATATACATGATGTATAGAAAATTTTTAAAATAATTTCCTTTATCATTTTTATAAAAAAAGAAATTTGAATTATTGAAAAGTAAATATAAAAAAATTGATTTATTAAAAATATCTGAATTAGAATTATTAATAAAGTCAGTAAAATCTTTTGGTATTATTAACTTATTTTTATAAGTATTTTTAAAAAAAATTTTAAAAAATGAATTATTTTTAAGAATTAATTCTTTGTGTTTAATTATATCCAAAATATATTTTAACCAAGGGCCAATAATGTAGTTCCAGTTTTTTGATGTTAAATTTATGCCGTGATAATTATTTAAAATTTTTGAAAATAATTTGAGTATATCTTTATATTCTTTTTTGCTTTTCCGCTTCAGGTAATTTTGGAGACTTTGAAACTTTTTTTCTTTTTGTAAATTATATTTTTCAAAAAAAACATTCCTGTTCATTATAAAAAATACTGTTTAATTTTGCTTATTATATATTCTTGTTTGGGTTTACTTAAATAAGCAGACATGGGTAAACTCAATATTTTTTTAGATATTTCTAGTGAAATTGGAGTTATTTTTTTTGTTTTATTAAAAATTTTAAATGTATCGAGTGGCTTTGGATAATATATTGTTGTAGGTATTTTATTTTTTTTTAAGTATTTTATAAACTTTGAACGATTTTTCTTCACTATTATAGATAATACCGAATAGTTTGATTTATTACCTTTTTTAATATTATTTATTTGAATTCCATTAATTTTTGATAAATTTGTATAGTAATGATTGAAAATTTTTTTTCTTTTACTTATTTCCACGTCTAGCAATTTAATTTTTTCAAGCAATACAATAGCTTGCAATGTATCAAGCCTAGCACTTATACCAAGTAATCTATAGTCATATTTTTTAATTTGACCATGTTGCCTGATCATTTTCATTTTTTTGAATATTTTTTTATTATTTGTAAATATGGCTCCTCCATCTCCATAACAACCTAACGACTTACTTGGGAAAAAACTTGTACATCCTATTAAACTTAAATTGCAACTTTTAATTCCATAATGAGAAGAACCAAAACTCTGTGCACCATCCTCTATTATCGGTATTTTTTTCGCGACATTTTTTATTCTTCTAAAATTAGCGGTTTGCCCAAATAGAGAAACAACAATTATAGCTTTTGTTTTATTTGTTAATTTATTTTTGAGAGAGTCTACATCTATGTTGTAATCTTCCCTAGAAATATCTGCAAATATTATTTTGGCTCCTAATCTAGAAATTACTTCAGCAGTAGAGACAAATGTAAATGAAGTTGTAATCACCTCGTCACCTTTTTTAATACCAAGGGCCATTAATGAAATTAAAAGCGAGTCAGTTCCACTCGATGTTGTTAAACAATATTTTGAACTTGTATATTCAGCAAGTTTTTTTTCTAGTAACTCGACTTCAGGACCTAAAATAAATTTTGTACTATCAAATGTTTTTTTAAAATTTGAGATAATGCTAGATCTTATTAATTTATTTTGAATTTTTAGATCATTAAAATTAATTTTCATATGATATCTTTCCAAGTTTTGAAATCTTTCCTTTTTTTCTATATGGCATCCCAAAGCCAAATTCATAGTCTCCTATAGATTTAGAGACTAAACTACCTGCTCCAACAAATGAGTATTTGCCAATATTATTTCCACAAATAATTGTTGAATTTGCCCCTATTGTACAACCTTCTTTTACAAATGTTTTACTAAATTTTTTTTTTTGATTTATAAAACTTCTTGGAATTAAGACATTTGTGAACACAACACTTGGACCTACAAAAACATTATTGCTTAATATTACACCTTTATATATTGAGACATTATTTTGAATTTTAACGTTATCTCCAATTCGAACAGACTCACCTATAAATACATTTTGTCCTAATACACAATTTCTTCCAATACTTACATTCTTAGATATATGAGTCCAATGCCATATTTTAGTACCTTTTCCAATTTTACAATTTCTCTCAACTATTGATGTGTCATGAATAAAATATTTCATATTTTAAATTTGTTAATTTGATCACAAATTCTTAAGCTTGGTTCTGCATCAAATATTGTAAATCCTTTATTTTTTAATATCATTTTATAACTTTCATAATGCAAATCTCTAAATTTATCCGAAAATTCGATTTTTTTTCTATTAATTTCTAAAAGTCTATAAAAATTATTTTTAGTTTTATATTTAATTAAGTCCTCTTTTTTTAATGAAATATTCCAATTTACAATATTATTTCTATCAAACTCTATACGACCTGACACAGATTTATTTCCTCTATTATAAACGACAATAGTTTTAGCATTACCAAAAAACCACCACAATAAATCGAAAAGATGAATTCCTATATTTACTGCTATACCTCCAGATTTTTTTGAGTTACCTTTCCACGATTTAAAAAACCACTCACCTCTAAATGTTATATATTGTACATTAACCTTTAAATTTGATTTAGTTTTTATATTATTTTTTATTTTTTTTAAATTTCTATTAAGCCTTAACTGGAGTATACAAAATATTTTTTTATTATAGTTTTTTTGCAATTTTTTTATTTTTTCGATTTCAGATATTTTTAAAACTATCGGCTTTTCACAGATAATATTCAAATTATACTTTATCCCAACACATATATAAAAAAAATGGAGATAGTTCGGTGCACATATGACTAGATAATCAATTTTTTTTTTATTTTTTGATAGAAAATTTCTGAATTCGTTAAACTTAAAAAAGAACTTTGAATTTTGAAAAAAAGAATCAATAATTCCAACATTTTCAGCTATATCAAAGGCTGCTAATAAATTATTATTTGTTTTTTTTATTGCATCTAAATGTTTCGGAGCAATATAACCCGCAGCACCAACTACTACAAAATTTTTCATAATTGAATAATATTATGATTTTTAGAATATGAATATCTTCCCCTGCAGTCAAAGATCATACTACTATTTTTTTTTAAAAAATTATAATTTATCGAATCATGATCTGTAGCTAAAATTATAATATTATATTTTCTTAAGTTTTTAGAATTAAGCTTAATGCTCTTTTTGGGTTTGCTAAATTTTCTCAAGTATCCAATTTCTGTGATGTAGGGATCATAATAATCACATATTATTTTATTTTTTTCTAGATGTTCAATAATTTTAAGTGAGGGCGACTCGCGCATATCATCTACATTTTTTTTATATGCAACACCAATAATTAAGCACTTTTTCTGTTTTTTATGTTTTAAGAATTGTTTAACTTTATTACAAATTATAATTGGCATTTTTTCGTTAATTCTTCCTGACAATTCTATAAATTTAGTTTGAAAATTGTACTTTTTTGCTTTCCAACTCAATAAAAAAGGGTCAATTGGTATACAATGACCACCATATCCCGGGCCCGGATAAAATGGGTGGAATCCAAATGGTTTTGTTTTTGCAGCATCAATAATTTCAAAAATATTTATTTTCATTTTTTGACAAAGCAATTTAAGTTCATTTACAAGACCAATGTTTACAGATCTATAAATATTCTCTAGAAGTTTAGTCATTTCGGCAACTTTTAGAGATGAAACTTTGATAATTTTTGTACCCATTAATTTGTACAATTCATAACCTACCATCAAACAATTTTTAGTATAACCTCCTACTACTTTTGGAATTTTTTCATTGGAAAATTTTTTATTGCCAGGATCCTCTCTCTCCGGAGAGTAAATTAAATAAAAGTTTTTCCCCAAATCGAATCTTTTTAGATATGGTAATATGACTTCTTCAGATGTCCCTGGGTAAGTAGTACTTTCCAATGAAAGAATTTGATTATTTTTTAAAAATTTTTTTATTAATTTCATTGAATTGTTTATATATTTCATCTCAGGTGATCTATTTTTTTTAATTGGTGTTGGCAAACACAAAATTACAGCATCACAAATTGATATTTTTTCAAATGTAGAGTAACAGGCAAAGTTATTATTCATTTGAACAATATCATTGTTGTTAAAATAATTAATATAGCTTATTCCTTTTCTTAATTTCTTAATTTTTTTTTTTATCTATATCAAAACCAATTACATTAATTTTTTTTTTAGAAAAGGTTCTTGCAAGAGGTAATCCTACATATCCAAGGCCGATAATTCCAATAGTAATTCTTTTCTTTTTAATTTTTTCTATAATATTATTTTTCATAAAAAATTTACTTTTTAAAAAATCTTTTCAAGTTATTTATTTGAAAAACATCATTATCATTAACTTCTATAACTCCAAAATTTTTTCCAAACATTTGTTTATTTTTTAAAGTTTTCCACCAGCTAGCAATTAATGAGCCATTAAATCTAACAATTTTTTGACTTAGGTAATCTAGGTTTTTAAATCTTCCTCTATTTAATAAGGAATATTTTTTTCCATCAAACTTAAAAGTAGGATTTTGTTCCTTTGATACTGAATATATGGTATCAAAATTATTAAATTTAAATAAATCAATAGTTCTATCAATGTGACTATTTTCAAATCTAATAGTATGAATACTGAAAAAAAATACTATATCGGGTTTTTGTTTTTTTAAATCTATAAATTTTTGAGTTGAATTTATCAGAATATCTTCAAGTGAAGAAACAGAATCTTCAAATTTTTTATTTCTTTTATAAACAAAAATTTTCTTTTTATATTTTTTTTTCTTTAAATATGAAATAATTTTACTACTACTTGTTGATACTACAATATGATTTATTTTTGTAGAGCAAATTGTTTCTAAAGTCCTGTCTATAAGAGATACATTTTTAAATTTTAAGAATGGGATATTTTTTATGTCTTCATAATTTTCTTTAATTGGTACAATAGCTAATGATTTCAGATTGTAGTCGCCGAATGATGTATTAGATATTTTTTCAATTATTTTGTTTCTTGATAATATTAAATTTTTTTTCTTTGATACTGAGTTCGAATGTTGTCTATAGTAAAAGATTATATTATTTACAGATTTAATTTGGTTTCTCTCTTTAAGTTTAAACCAAATTTCCCAACCATCTTGGGATTTGATCTCTTCTGAATATCCTCCTATTTTTTTTAATTCATTGGTATTAAACAATGTGCAAGCACCATGGGGTGCAACAAAATTATTTTTTTCAAAATTTTGGATGTTAATTTCAGAGTCATATCCTACAATTTTACTCTTTTCATTTGCAAACAAGAAATTTCCAAAAACAGCGCCTATTTTTTTACTAGACTGAGCTTTATTTACTAATAATAAGAGAGCATTTTCGTTAAGCCAATCATCTGCATCAAGTCTTATTATGTAATCTCCGTTGCAAATATTTAAGACTTTATTTGCAATATGTTGTAATCCAACTTTATTTTTAAAGTTGATAACTTTTTTTATTTTTTTGTTTTTTTTTGAGAAGGTGTTGGCAATTTTTATTGAGTTATCTTTACAATAATCATTTATTATAAATAGTTCCCAATTTTTGTATGTTTGATCCAATACACTCTTGATCGATTGATTTAAAAATCTGCCATAGTTATGAGACACAACATAAACTGTTACCAAAGGTTCTTTAATAGTCTTGTATAACTTATGATTATAATTTTTCATAAATGATTGTTCGAGTTATTCTGTTAAATCTAGATTTATATTTTTTATAGTTTTTCACAGTAGGATGTAGATCGTATTTTTTATCTAAAATGATGGTTTTTGGCAAATCAGTTACATTTTTAAAAATCTCAATTATGTCTCCACATTTAGTATATTTAATATTTTCGTAGTTTTTAAATTTATATAAAACAGGACCATCTATGTATAGGATATCTATATTTTCAATATATTTATCATTATTATATTTAATAAATCGTCTATTATTGAATTTAAATAATTTTAATTCATGCACTTTAAAAATTATATTGTTTAAAATATCTTTGGAAGAATTTTTAATTATTTTATTAATATAATCATTATCATTATCATAAGAATAAATTTTACAATTTAATTTTAAATCATTAATTAAATATGACATAAAAACAGTGCTTACGCCTGATCCTAACTCTAATATTTTTTTTGGTTTTTTTTTTATTATCAATTCTTTTAATTGTATAAGTCGACTTAAATTAAAATCAGAAAAACCTGAGTCCTTAAGAAATTTTTTAATAAAATATTGGTTTGATAATGATTTGATTTTTTTTTTTAATATTATCAAATTAAGAAAAAAAATTACATTCTTAATATTTTTAAAAAATAGTTTAAAATTATTAGTATATCTCTCTATATAAAATCTATTAACTCTATCGGAGAATTTAAGATCATATAATTCATTACTGGATGGTTTTTCATTAATAAATTCAATTAAATTCCGTTCATTCATTATTTTTTTACTAAATCAACTATCGACATCAAAATTTGCATGTGAGCTAATTCAACGTAATTGTAAGATTTTGAATTTATATGGAATCTACAATTTCCATATTTGAAAAGTTTATTTTTTTTACTAAAACCACTTAGAGTTACAAAGTATTTATTCTCTCTTTTACATTTGTCAGCTGCCTTAACCATGTTCATTGACATACCTGATGAACTTATTAATATTATAATATCTCCTTTTTCATAATGGTATTCTATTGCTTTTGTGACCCAGTTATCAAAACCGTAGTCATTTGTGTAGCAAGTTATTATTCCAATATCAGAGAAAGATATTGCTCTTAATTTTGATGCATTTGTAAAATCATTCGCAATATGATTTGCAATATTTGCACTACCACCGTTTCCAAAAATAATTATTTTTTTTTTAAATTTTTTTAACTTTTTTAAAAATTTTGAAATTTCATTTAAATTATAATCATCAATTAAATTTTTGTATTCTGTAAAGTATTTTTCTAAAATTTCGATATTTTTCGACATTTATATTATTTATTAAATTGTTTATTATAATTATCTACTAAAATAAATATTAATATTTCTTAAATAATTTGATTATCAAATAATTTTTTAAATTCACCTTCTTGCTCTTTTAGACTTTCAAAGTCTCCTTCCTGAATAATTTTTCCTCTACGAATTAAATAAATGTAATCAGCGTTTTTTATTGTTGAAAATCTATGAGCAATCAAAAGAGTTGTTGTTGTTTTTGCTATTTTTTCTAAAGCATCTTGAATTAATTTTTCAGATATAGAGTCCAAAGAACTTGTGGGTTCATCTAAAATAAATAATACAGGTTTTTTTAATAGTCCTCTTGCAATTGATATTCTTTGTCTTTGACCTCCTGATAAGTTTACACCTCTCTCACCAACAACAGTATGTATTCCATTTTCCAATTTATTTATAAATTCTCTCGAGTTTGATAAATCTAAGGCTGAGTCAATTTCAGTTTCAGTAGCTTTAGGGTTTGCCCATATTAAATTTTCATATATTGACGTATTAAATAAAAAAACATCTTGGGATATAACACTCGTTTTTTCTCTAAAGGACTGAATATCTAAATCTATAAGATTTACATCATCGACTCTAATTTCTCCTATATTTGGAGTTTGTAGTCCTATTAATAAATCAACCACAGTTGATTTACCTGATCCAGATTCACCAACTAATGCTGTTATGGAATTTTTTTTTACAATTAGATTCAGTTTTTCTAAAACTTTTTCTCCACTATAATAACTGAATTCAACATTTTTGAATTTAATTTCCTTTTTTATATCTTCAAAAACTTTTCTTCCAAAAATTTCCTTGTTCTGTGAAGCTTCTTTTTCAAGTTCTCTAAATTGTTGAAAAGCTGGTATTAAGTTCTGTATAGTCGCATTACCTCTTATAAATGAATTTAAGTTAGGAAGCGCAGCCATTAAACTCCACAATACAGCAGCTAATTCAGAAATGTTTTCTGAATTATCTACATTAATTAAAATTGCTATACAAATAGCAAGTAAAGAAAATGGTTGGTAAAGATTAATTATAAGAGTATCTAAAATTTGAAATTTTATTGTATATTTATAATGGTTTCTAAAATTGTCTACATTTTGCCTAATTGAGATTTTTTTTCTTGCAAAACTTAGTATTGATTTTATTCCCTGTAATGTTTCATTGATTCTGTTCATAAATTTATTACCAGTCTCAACATTTTTTTTTCCTAAATAATTAGTTATTTTACCTACTAATAAAAAAGGTATCGCAAAAATAAATGAAACTGCGATTGTTAATATAGTTATTTTAAAACTCAAAACCATTGGGGTGATAATATATGTAAAAAATTTAAAGCCTAAAGCTATTTGAGTAACAAAATCATTAAGTGCACTTGCAGTTTTTTTAATTTCATTTGTATAAGTATTTATAATTTTACCACTGGAATTTTTTAAATAAAATTTCCATTTAGCCGAAAGTAACTTATCAAGTAAGTCAAAACTAAATCTCTCTATTACTTTATATTTGATTCTTATTATTCCATAGGAGATGAGGGAAGAAGTAATTGATTTAAAAAAATTTATTAAAATAAAAAAAATAAAAAATACTAACAAACTTGGATCAATATTAATCAAAGCTAAAGTTTTTACGAACCAGAGTGTTATAAAATTTGCTTCACCTAAGCTTTGATCTAAAAAAAAATCAGCAATTGGTATGATTGAAATTATTGATAAAGATATAACTAAAGCCTCAATTAATACAAATAATAAAAGCAGAAAGAAATCTTTATAATATAATTTTACAAATTCATTATAAAAATATTTGTAATTCGACCAAATGCTCATTTTAAAAACCATTTCGAATTTTTACTTAAATAACTATCAGAAATATATGATTTATTAAAAAAATTTTTATTTTTTAAAACGATCTTTCCATATGTCAAATTAAAGTAATTATTAACAAAAATATTCCAAAATTTTTTTTGATTTTTAGTAATTTTTTTGGTTTTAACTCTGTGACTATCTTTTTCTACCTCTAAAAGAAAATTCTTTATTTCATTTGGTGTATTATGTGTAGGTTGAACTTTATTTTTTTTGAAATTTAGACTATCTAAATTTGTTGCAACATTGAACTCAAATAACTCTTTTAAGGATAGTTTTCTATTATTTTTTTTAAAAATAAAATTAGAAGGCAAATAAATATTATCTCTAAGAAAATTAATGTATCCAACACACAAATTTAAATATCCAATTTTTTTTTTAAATAGATACGCGATAAAATCTAATCCAGTATTAGTGCTTATCATAAAATTACAATTTTTAATCAAATATATGTCCATAAAATCCGATCTATATTTTGAATTAACATAATCTATTATTTTTTTACTTTTAATATTTAATTTTTTATTTGAAAATTTTCCCATTCTAAAAATATGATATCCTTTTCTTTCTATTGACCTAAATGATGGAATGAATTTTTTTAGATCGTAATTTCTATAATGATCATTTATATCTTTATCTGTTAAATCTAATTTATTTTCTAATTTTTTTAAGTAATATTCATCTCTAACAATTACACAAATAAATTTGTCTTTTTTATTTAAACCAAATTTTTCTTCCATAATCTTTTCTCCAAATTTATCTTCAGATAACGAAAAATTTATGAACGGTTTTTTATTTAATTTGTTTAGAAATTCCATTTTATGTTTTCTATTAAGAACATAATTATGATTTATTTTTAATTTCAGTGGTAAAAAATGATTTAAGAAATCTGAAAAAATTATAATTGGTAATACAAATTGTCTATTTAAAAAAAAAAGCTTTTTTTTTATTTTTTTATATAAAAATTCATTACAAACAATTTTATCTGAACAAAAAATATTAATAGAATTCTTTTCAACTGTATTTACAAATATAGAACCTTGTACGACGAAATGGCCAATTCTTTTAGTGTCTAGATAATAAAAATTGACTTTCTTAAATAAAGATAAAATTATCTGAAATAAAACTAAAATTGATCCATAAAAAAAATAAATTGGAATTAAAAAAAAATTAACACTATATCTTTCTGAATAGCCACTTATTTTAATAATTATACTTTTAATAACAATTTTTATTAATAGTCTCATTGATTACTTTAATAGCTCTATTCACTAATTTAGTATTTACAGGTGGATCAATTGGAAGTTCCAATAATTCATTATCTATTAAATTTTCAATAACAGGTAATTTTATTTTTTTGTATGACTTAATTTTCCTCATAAATCCTTTATATTCTTTATCAAGCCAAGGCAATCCCCGAGCAGGGTTAACTTTTGGATTAAAAATTGAATGTCTGTGTAACAAATCCCAATTCCTGTTTTCATTTATTATTTTTAAAGGAAT
>MDTG01361840.1_pt1 | contig 13850 bp, 10 predicted proteins | sample 811421 | NCBI WGS metagenome assembly MDTG01 (sample SAMN05326645, study PRJNA326480) | marine metagenome | isolation source: seawater | place: Pacific Ocean: South East | collected 2011 | reverse complement strand
TTCTACCAATTTCCCAAGGAGCACCTTCAGATAATTAGTAGAAGCAAGCCCGTCGCAAAAAACAAAGGCCAACATCGTAGCCATATCAGGCCGGATCATTCCCGAACCTTTAGCAATTCCAGAAACTCTAATACTGCCGTTTTTTGATTGTATTATTCTAGAGATAACTTTGGGTTGGGTATCAGTGGTCATAATACCGCGTGCAGCGCTTAACCAATCAACTTGAGAAAAGCCATTAACCGCGGCCGGTAGAGCATTTAGAATCTTTTCAACCGGCAGATGTTCTCCAATGACACCTGTCGAAAAAGGGATCACCGAGCTTTCGTCGACTCCAGTTATGTCAGCCAACTCTGAGCAGCATCTTCGCACAGCCTGAAATCCATGCTCTCCAGTTCCCGCGTTAGCGTATCCGGTGTTGATCAAAAAATATCTAATTTTCCCAAGGCGTAAATTTTCTCTTGCAAGTTGAACAGGTGCCGCACAAAATTTGTTTAAAGTAAAAACGCCTGCCACCGAAGATTTTCTGTCAATTTCAAAAACAACAAGGTCGAGACGGTCCTTGACCTTAATACCACTCTTAACAGCGCTAACTCGTACCCCAGATACCGAAAAATTCTCATTGAAGCCATTCGTTAAATTTTTCATTTTACTCATTTAGACAAGTTTTCCACAGCAAGCTTTGTATTTCTTACCTGAGCCGCACGGACATGGTTCATTACGACCGACCTTCGGCACTTGACGCACGAACGGAGGAGGTGTCTTAGCGTTTCCGTTAATTGAACTCGTCTCATCCAAGTTCCCATCAGATAACTCAGGAGCTTTTTGGTGTTGAAAATTTACTTTTTGCATTTTTAGCTCTTCGGCTCGTCGTCTATCTACAGCATCAGCCGAATCGTCTTCGCGTATTTGAACATGGCTTAATACTTTTATCACCTCATGTTGCAAATTTGTGAGCAGGTCCTGGAATAAAGCAAAGGCTTCTCTTTTATATTCTTGACGAGGATTTTTCCCGCCATAACTTCGGAGGAAGATGCCTTGTCGCAGACCGTCCATTACGGCAAGATGCTCTTTCCAAAGGCTATCAAGAATTTGCAGCATAATCTGCTTCTCAAAGCTCCTGATTTTCTCTCCTACTAATTTACTTTTCTCATCGTATACGTTTGTTACCGCATCTATAACTTTCGCCTTTATATGTTCCTCATAAAGCTCTTCATCATCTTCGAGCCATGCTTGAATTGGCAGCGAAATGGAAAGCTCAGTATTTAGGTTCTGTTCTAAGCCCTCAATGTCCCATTGCTCAGCGACAGTGTTAGGAGGAACAAACTGATCAACTAATTGATTAATAACCTCAACTCGCATATCAAGTATCAAATCAAGGATCTCGTCCCGAGCCATCAATTCGTTGCGCTGACGATAGATAATTGTCCGTTGATCATTAGCTACGTTGTCGTATTCGAGTAATTGTTTTCGGATGTCAAAATTCCTACCCTCGACTTTTCTTTGAGCCTTTTCAATCGAGCGCGTCACCATGCTATTTTCAATTGCTTCACCACGTTCCATTCCCAGACGCCGCATTAAATTCTTTACCCCGTCGCTGGCGAATATTCGAAGAAGATTATCCTCCATAGATAAGTAGAATCGGGAGTATCCGGCGTCTCCCTGTCGTCCAGATCGGCCCCGTAATTGATTATCAATTCTGCGCGACTCATGGCGTTCCGTTCCGATTATATGCAACCCTCCCGCCTCAATGACCGTTCTATGGCGCTCTTTCCAGCTTTTTTCTATCTCTTTGATCTGTTTTTGGGTTGGGTTTTTGGCTTCTTCAATTTCTGCCTCTAGATTTCCACCGAGCACAATATCCGTCCCTCGGCCTGCCATATTCGTTGCGATAGTAACAACCCCAGGACGACCAGCTTGAGCAATAATTTGAGCTTCTTTTTCATGGAACTTCGCATTGAGGACCTCATGTTTCACATTCTTTTTTGTCAAAAAAGCGGAAATGATTTCAGACGTTTCAATCGAAGCTGTTCCGACTAAAACCGGAGCACCCTTTGTGCTAATTTCCAAGATATCTGTAACTATAGCTTCCAGCTTTTCTTCCATAGACAGGAAAATAAGATCGTTCGCGTCTAATCGAATCATTGGTTTGTTGGTTGGTATAACGACTACATTAAGCCCATAAATTTGGTTAAATTCGAAAGCTTCAGTATCAGCGGTTCCAGTCATTCCGGACAAATTATTATACAACCTGAAATAATTCTGAAAGGTTGTTGACGCAAGGGTCTGACTCTCACTCTGAATATCAACGTTTTCTTTTGCTTCTAACGCTTGGTGTAAGCCTTCAGAAAGTCGGCGGCCCTCCATAGTGCGGCCTGTGTGCTCATCAATTAACACAATTTTTTTATCTTTCACTATATACTCTACATCTTTAGTGAAGAGCTGATGGGCTTTTAATGCAGAATGCACATGATGGAGCAATGATAAGTTCGTTGCAGAATACAGTGACTCTCCTTCGGTCAAAAGTTTCTGCGAGATTAATAAACTTTCAACGAACTCGTGCCCTTGTTCAGTGAGCTCAACCTGTCTGCTTTTTTCGTCAACAGTAAAATGACCGTTTTCCTCTGGGACATAATTACGATCCATTGTTTCTAATTTAGACTTTTCTTCTTTAAGCCCTTTTTCGAGCTTTGGTACTATCTTGTTGATTGCTTTGTAAAGCTCCGAGCTATTCTCTGCTGCGCCCGAAATAATGAGGGGAGTTCGGGCTTCATCAATTAATATTGAATCAACCTCATCAACAATTGCAAAATTTGGTTCGCGTTGCATCTTATCCTCGAGACGAAAAGCCATATTGTCTCGAAGATAATCAAACCCAAATTCATTATTTGTACCGTAAGTAATGTGACATTGATATGCAGCTTGCTTTTCAGTCGGAACTTGCCCTGCCTTTATCACACCAATACGCAAACCTAACAGTTCATAAATTGGGCGCATCCAATTAGCATCTCGTTCAGCAAGGTATTCGTTAACAGTCACTATATGCACCCCGGATTGTGTCAACGCATTCAAATAAGCGGGCAGGGTGGACATAAGGGTTTTGCCCTCGCCAGTTCGCATTTCCGCGATGTTGCCCTCATGAAGAACCATTCCACCAACGAGTTGTACGTCAAAATGCCTGAGCCCCAAGGTTCTTTTTCCGGCCTCTCTTACGGCAGCAAAGGCCTCTGGCAACAAGTCATCAAGGCTTTCAGCCTCATCTGAATGCCTTCTCATTAAATCAATGGTTAAATTCGCGAGATCTTTATCTGTTAGATCGGAATAGGCTTTCTCCAACTGATTTATCTTTACAACCTTACGTTGTAATTTCTTTATTTTTCGAGAATTACTGCTACCAAATATTTTACTTAAAAAATTCATATTATTTTCTTTCAGTTTTTATTAATTAATTATTCAGAGGGTGCCCTAGTCTGTGATTTAAGGCAGGAACGAAACTTAGATCTTTTTAGGTCTAGCGAATTGTATTACTGAGGTAGGCTGCAGGATCGACTATTCGACCGTTCTTATAAACTTCGAAATGCACATGCGGCCCCGTCGATCGCCCTGTGGAACCTACGTGCGCTATCTTTTGACTTTTCGTAACTACATCACCGATCGCGACCAATAGTTTTTCCGAATGTGCGTAACGCGTTACGAAACCATTACCATGATTTACTTCCACCATTAAACCATAACCCGATCGAGGGCCGGCCCAGGTAACAACGCCAGATGCAATAGTCTTAATTTCAGCTCCAGCCTTACCGGTAGTGAGATCGATCCCAGAATGAAAACTATTTTTCCCAGTAAACGGGTCCGGACGATTACCAAATCTTGAAGCAACCCAGGAATATTCCAGAGGTTGACCGAAGACCTCAGCATTATTGAATGTTTCCCTTTGATCAAGAAAATCCTTGAGGAGCAATAGTTGATGTTCTCGATCCTCAAGCTGAATTGTTAAGTCTGAGATCGCTTTGTCAGCAGTCCGATAATCATTGGATATCAGTGACGATAGGCTTGAATCCGAAAACGAAAAGCTTGGCCCCCCTACTGGTAACTTTTCATTAAAATCAAATTCGCCATCATCCAGATTAGCAAGTTCAGTAATCCGCAAACCTAGCGAATCTAAACGCGACAATCTTGCTTGAAGTGCACCAAGGCGCTCTGTGAGCGCGTTAATTTCATTATTTGATTTTTGCTGCAAGAATCCTATTCGGTCAGCTTGCTCCAAAAGTCGCTTCTGTAAATCAATATCAGAAGCAAGGTCAGAAAAAGTAGGAGATTCAGAGGTATGTTCTTGAAAAATATAGTAAGCGACGGGGATTGTGGTACCTACTAAACACAATGACAACAGCCCCTTCAACCACCCGCGGAAAAGGATGGCCCTACTTACCCCTAATTTTTCATTAACAAAAATCAATTTCATCTGTTGGAACATCTCTGTTGGTATAAAAGCAATGTAAAAATAACATAACTGAAACCAATCTTAATAAGTTACGCACACTTATCAAGCATAAGATAGTATTTTAAGGAGATTCAAGCTAAATGGCTAGAAACACAATAGCATACACAAACAAAAAATAGAAAATTTATTGATAAAACATGCAGTTCAGTACCTTATGCTGCAATACCTGGTTTCGAATAAAGGATAGGAACGTTATTATCTTCCTCAAAACTGACAATTTCCCAAGCGTCTTTATTAACCTCCAACATTCGCAAAAGCGCATTATTAAGCGCGTGCCCAGACTTGTAGCCCTTAAATTCACCGATAAGGCTATTACCAAGTAAATAGAGGTCACCAATTGAGTCAAGTATTTTATGCTTCACAAACTCGTCTTCATACCTAAGTCCGTCTTCATTCAAAACCTTGTAATCACCCACGGCAATAGCATTTTCCATGCTCGCTCCAAGCGCCAAATTCCTATCCCTAAGTTCCTCAAATTCATGCATAAATCCGAAAGTCCTTGCACGACTGACCTCTTTTACAAACGAAGTACTCGAAAAATCTATTGTTGCCGAGGATGTATGGCTCTTATAAACAGGGTGATCATATAAAAGTGTGTAACTAACTTTAAAACCGTCAAATGGCTCAAGGCTCACAGACTTGCCATCTTGATCGAGTGTAAGAGGTTTATTAATTTTTATAAAGCGCTTTGCCTTTTCTTGCTCCTCTATCCCAGCAGACTGGATTAGAAATACAAATGGACCTGCACTACCATCCATGATGGGAACTTCTGCTCCACTAACATCGACATAAGCGTTGTCTATTCCTAAACCACACATAGCGGACATTAAGTGTTCAATGGTGGAAATTTTCACCTTGTCTTTTACTAGCGTCGTCGAAAGTGTAGTTTCACCCACGTTTGAAGCTTTTGCTGCAATTGAAACTACAGGACTAAGATCAACTCGGCTGAAAATTATACCAGTGTCAACTGGAGCTGGCCTAAGCGTCAAATAGATCTGCTTGCCCGTATGTAATCCAACCCCGGTCGCTCTTATTATGTTTTTTAGGGTTCGCTGTCTAAGCATAACTCGACCTTATTATTATGTTTATTATGAGAATTAAGCAGATTTGGAGCCGCTCGAAAATTCTATTTCATAGGTTACTCGGCGAAAACACAACGTCGACCCTAAATTATGACACTTAAAACCCTTGATCCTAGCAAAAACGAACACACAATCCAAAGACTATACCCTCAAATAATGCGATTGAGACTAATCTGCTTGACGCCGCAAAAAAGCCGGAATATCTAAATAATCCATTTCAGCGTCTCCGCCCACGACCATTGACGAATCTGCTGCTCTAGCGGTAGCAGTCGACGAACGCCGCTCTGCGGACATACCTGTTCGAAAATTATCGGTGCTGTGCGTGTTATCGACAATCTTCGTTGGACGAGCGTGCGCACTACCCAGCCCTGTTGCCACAACGGTAACTCTCATTTCATCTTTTAGCCCTGGTTCAATAGCCGTTCCGATAACGACGGTTGCATCGTCTGATGCAAAATCTTCGATTATCTCCCCAACTTCAGCGAACTCCCCTAAAGATAGGTTTTCACCCGCAGTAATATTTACCAAAATGCCTCTTGCACCCTCTAAATTCACATCTTCAAGCAGCGGACTTCTAATAGCGGTCTCAGCTGCATCTCTTGCTCGGCTCTCGCCGACACTTGCACCAGTCCCCATCATAGCCATTCCCATTTCCGACATAACTGTTTTTACATCGGCAAAATCTACATTTATATTGCCGGGGTTCATAATCAAGTCAGCAATTCCCTTGACAGCACCCAATAACACGTCGTTAGCGGCCTTAAAGGCGTCAAGCAGAGAGGCATCAGGACCCAGAACATCTAAAAGCTTCTCATTAGGGATCGTTATAAGCGAATCTACGCTTTGTGCGAGAGATTCAATACCTTCAGAGGCGATTTTTGAGCGTTTTTTGCCTTCAAACGGAAACGGACGAGTAACAACAGCTACGGCAAGAATTCCCATCTCCTTCGCTACCTCCGCAACAATGGGTGCTGCTCCTGTTCCGGTGCCTCCCCCCATCCCAGCGGTAATAAAAACCATATCAGCGCCGGAGAGCATGTCAGCGATTTCATTTCGATCTTCTAAAGCTGCCTGACGCCCAATTTCGGGATTGGCACCAGCTCCCAAGCCTTTGGTCACTGTGGATCCAAGCTGCAATGTTTTTTTAGCATCAATGTCGTTAAGCGCTTGAGCATCCGTATTTGCACAGATAAATTCAACGCCCTCAACCTCATTGCTAATCATGTGACGAACGGCATTTCCCCCGCCGCCCCCAACACCGATAACTTTGATCACTGCTGATTGTGTCACATTCTCGATTAACTCAAACATATTGCCCTCCGAAAGCAAAATAAACTGTCCATACAATTTCCACAACTACAGTCTCACTTTAATAAAAACCCTAAAAACGCCCCCCTTTTCAATTAATCTCCACCTCTAAACCAATTTTTTACACGGCTCACCAAATGAATCTGATGCTCACCACTACCTTTGGCTCCGCCTCGCTCCTGATATTGCTTCAGTCCATACAACAACAGCCCCACCCCCGTAGAATAGATAGGGTTACGAATTATATCGTCCAATCCACCCACATTATTAGGGGAACCGACCCGAACCGGAGCATGGAATATTTCCTCAGCCAGATCTACTACTCCCTCCATTTTGCTCGTACCACCCGTCAAAACGATCCCTGCTGCAAGCAGTTCTTCAAAACCACTGCGCTGCAATTCAGCTTTTACAAGGCTAAATAACTCATCGTATCTAGGTTCAACAACTTCAGCCAAAGCCTGGCGCGACAGCTCTCTTGGCCTGCGCTCTCCAACACTAGGAACCTTAATGTAATCTGTCGGACTGGCTAACTGAGTTAGTGCACACGCATATTTCATCTTAATTTCTTCGGCGTCTTCTGTCGGAGTTCTAAGTGCCATGGCGATGTCATTGGTAACCTGATCACCCGCGATGGGAATAACTCCGGTATGGCGAATCGCTCCCTCAGTAAAGATCGCAATATCGGTGGTGCCGCCCCCTATATCCACTAAACAAACACCCAATTCTTTTTCATCCTCGGTCAAAACAGCATAAGCCGAAGCCAATTGTTCGAGGATTATTTCATCAGTTTCTAAACCGCAGCGCTTTATGCATTTATCAATATTTTGAACAGCGTTTTTAGCGCAGGTAATGAGATGAACTTTGGCTTCCAATCTAACACCAGACATTCCAAGAGGATCTTTTATTCCCTCCTGAGAATCGATCAAATATTCTTGTGCAAGGATATGAAGAACCTTTTGGTCAGCAGGTATCGCGACGGCTTGCGCTGCATCAATGACCCTCTCAATATCAGCCGCAATCACTTCTCGATCGCGAATAGCGACAATCCCATGCGAATTCATGCTGCGAATATGGCTTCCTGCTATTCCTGCAAAGACTGAATTAATTTGGCATCCTGCCATTAGCTCAGCTTCTTCGATCGCCCTATGAATTGATTCAACGGTTGACTCGATATTTACAACAGTTCCCTTTTTCAAGCCTCGAGACTTGTGACTTCCAATACCGACAATACTGAGGCTTCCATCCTCATTAATTTCACCAACAATCGCTACAACTTTAGAGGTCCCAATATCCAAACCGACAATCATGTTATCGTGCTCTACCTTTCCCATTCCTGTGTTCCTTCACTCTTTAGTCAAATTTGCTAGTTTGTTATTGCCAGTTCATTTGCCGTTAACGAGTCTAGTGGTGATGCTCGTTTTTGAATTGCCAGCCCATTACTATATCGTAGGTCTACGGTTTTAATTTGTGCTAACCCTAGACCACGTTGATGTGAATAAAAATCTGCAAATCGCTGCACTTTTTCTAAAACCTCGTTACGCCCTGCGAAAATGCTAGCCCCTCCGCTCAAAGACAAGACCCACCCACCCCTCGTATCAAGCCTCAAGCCCGTAAGCTTCAGCTCAGCATTTGATAAAATGTGACTTAAAGAACGATATTGGCGCATTACTACTCTTTCTTCACCAGCGATGCCACTTAAGGAAGGTAAATTTGTGAAGTCCTCAACATTATTGGGCGAAAAAAGCTCTCCGTACTGATTAACAAGGTATTGAGAGCCCCAACGGGCTATCGGGAGCTCCTCCTCCAGCTCTAAAAACAGCGTATCAGGCCAAACTCGCGTAACTGTTGCTGCAGAAACCCATGGATTTTCCTCCAACCTATTCTTTACGGTCTCGACATCCAGAGTAAAAAAATTTTTCCCTAAAAAACTCCGTAAGCTTGCCTTAACATCAAGCTCGCTCACATGGACCAATTTGGTCCCGATCTCAACAAGTGTTATCGAACGACTAATTAATCGTGAAAAATCTTTATAATAAAATCCGAAACCAGTAATGCAGATTACAATACTAGCAATTAAAACAGAGGTTCTTAACCATGCTTTTTTACGGAGAGGCTGCCTGCAAAAAAATGAGTTTAAACCAAAACTCTTTTTATCAAGGCTTGAAGTAATCCTCTGATCTTTAAAAGCTCTCACAATAAAACTCCAAACAATTTGACAAAATAAGAAGCATAAGATCATCAAAACCTATATCGATAGCTTGAGCTGATTTTGGAACAAAACTCTTAGTCGTCATTCCTGGGATAGTATTTATCTCTAATAAATAAAAAGTTCCTGCTGGGTCGCGAATAACATCTACGCGAGCCAAGCCTCTGCATCCTAAGCTGTCATAAGCACAGCGAACCATTGCGGTCAGCTCAAACTCAGCATCGCGAGATAACTTAGCGGGACAGCAGATCGGGATTTCCTGAGCCCCGTACTTTCGTTGATAATCAAAAATACAATCTTTCTCGAGGAATTCTATGATAGGAAAAATTTGCTTGTCTAATATCGGGACCGTATATTCTGTTCCTCTTACCCGAGATTCCGCCATTATGTTTTTCCTGCCTAAACTCTGATCGTTAAAGATTCGCTCTAAGTCCTCTGCAGTCTCTGCAGGCATAAGACCTAAACTTGACCCATCTTGGACTGGTTTAACGATAATCGACCCCAAGTTCGATGCTATACCTTCCCAGTCACTTTCCTCTTTAAGAAGTGTAAAATCTGGTGTTTGAAGTCCAACATCTCTCCAAACTCGCTTGGATATGACCTTATCCATTGCTAAAGCGGAAGCTGTTACCCCACTTCCGGTGTATGGGACACCTAATTGTTCCAAAAGCCCCTGCATACTGCCATCTTCACCACCCTCACCGTGCAGCATGTTAACAACCAAGTCAGGGTTCAAAGCGACCAAATCATTAACAATTGTTGGGCCGACATCAATCATCGATACAGCTACTCCAAGACGGCGTAAGCTTTGGAACACAGCAGCGCCGCTTTTCAAAGAAACTTCTCTTTCGTCCGATTGCCCGCCCAGCAGAACAACCACTTCACCAAGAGAATCAAGAATCGCTTGTTTTTTTATCGTTCTCATTGTTTACTTTCTTTACCTCAAAAAAAATCATTTGTGATTTGCAAACCGTTAACCTCGAAACCCAATATCCGCAAGCCGCTTTGCAAGACCACCTACACTTCCCGCTCCTTGAGTAAGAACAACATCCTCCGGCCGAAGAATGGGAACAATAATCTCATGTAGTCCTATCTCGCTCTGAACAAAAATAGGATCAACCTTTCCCCGAACTCGAATACTATGGCAAAGGCTTCTTGAATCAGCTCCGGCAATCGATTTCTCACCGGCTGAATAAACCTCCATTAAAAAGAGCACATCAACCTCACTCAATACTTGAACGAAATCTTCGAACAAGTCTTTTGTGCGACTGTAACGATGCGGTTGATAAATCATTACCAAACGTTTCTCAGGCCAACCAGTTCTAAAGGCCTTAATCGTTGCTGCAACTTCTGTTGGATGATGACCGTAATCGTCGATTAACGTAACCTCGCCTCCCACAATCGGGAATTTGCCATGAATTTCGAAGCGTCTTCCAACTCCAGAAAAACAGTCCAGCCCCTCTACGATCGCTGAATCAGGCAGCCCCTCATCACAAGCGACTGCAACAGCTGCAGCAGCGTTAAGCGCGTTATGTGCCCCAGGCATGTTCAACGTCAATTGAAGTACTGAACGCAACTCTTTGCGAAAAATTTCAAATCGCGTAACAATCCCTTTTTGACTCACATTCTGAACCCTAAAATCGGCATCATCAGAAAACCCATAAGTAAGCTTTGGTCGAGAGATTTTTGGCAAAAGCTCGCGAACAGCTGGGTCATCGATACACAACACTGCAAGTCCATAGAAAGGCAAGTTATGAAGAAAGCTTATGAATGCCTCCTTTAATTTGCCAAAGTCTCCCCCATACGTTCCCATATGGTCATTCTCAATATTGGTAACCACCGCTACAATTGGTTGAAGATGCATAAAAGATGCATCACTTTCATCGGCCTCAGCAACCAGATAATTACTTTTCCCAAGACCAGCATTAGCGCCCGCACTGTTTAATAAACCGCCAATCACAAAAGTTGGATCAGCCCCGCCGGCGGCCAGTACAGAAGCTAATAAGCTAGTAGTGGTAGTTTTCCCATGAGTTCCAGCGATGGCTATAGAATGCCGATAACGCATAAGCTCGGAAAGCATCTGCGCTCGCGGAATCAATGGTTTAACCGTACTATTCGCCGCAACCATTTCAGGGTTATCTGCTCGAATTGCGCTTGAGTAAACAACAACGTCTGAACTCTCAATATTTTTCGCTTGGTGGCCAATATAAATTTCAGCCCCCATTTTCTTAAGTCGATCTGTATTAGCTGAGGGGATCACATCGGACCCTGTGATTTTATATCCTTGATTGAGTAAAACTTCAGCAATGCCGCTCATTCCTGCGCCACCCACCCCAATAAAGTGGATCGTCTTAATGCGTCGCATTTCCGGAACGAAGCTTCCAATTCTCTGCTCAAGCATTTGCTATCTCCACACAGTAATCAGCGATTACTTGATCAGCATTTAAAACCTCAATGTTAGCCTTTTGTGTACGCATCTTACTTAATTTATCATGATCGATCTCAAACGATCGAAGTAACTTTTCAATTCTATTAACCGTTAATTCATCCTGAGGCACCAAAATTGCAGCACCCTTTTCTACGAGGAACTGCGCATTATGGAATTGTTGCTTATCGGCATGAAATGGATAAGGAACAAAAATAGCGGGCAGACCCAGTGCAGCAATCTCCGAGCAAGTGCTAGCTCCAGATCTACATAGAACCAAATCAGCCCAAGCATAAGCTTCGGCAATATCTTCAATAAACGGCGTGCATGAAACAATGCCGTTGTCCAAGTCCACACCAGCGTGGGAGTATGCAGAGCACGTTTTCTTAAAGTCAATTTGACCAGTTTGATGTCGCACTAAAAGTTTTTTACTACCTTTAAATTCGAGGCATAAAGACGGAAGAATCTCATTAATCGCTCGCGAGCCTTGACTGCCTCCCAGAACAAGGAAACGTAGAGACTGATCCGGGCTTCTTAAACCCACGTCCTTAATTGCCAGGTCAATTATCGGTCTTCGCAATGGGTTTCCAACCAACTGACGGTTTATCTTTGAATCAGCAAATGTACCAGGAAAAGATTCAAAAACCATACATGCAAACTTAGCAAGAATCTTATTAGTAAACCCGGCGACCGCGTTTTGCTCATGCAGAACAAGCGGCTTTTTTAACAAAATTGAAACTATTCCACCAGGTCCAGAAATAAAGCCTCCCATTCCTAAAACACAATCCGGTTTAACAGCTGAAAATATTTTTAACGCTTCATAGATAGCCTTACATAACATAAATGGGGCACTCATGACCTTAAAGATTCCTTGTCCTTTCAGACCCCTAACGGTAACGGCATGCAACACATAATCCGAGTCAGCTAAAAAATTAGTCTCCATTCCACCTCGGCTTCCCATCCAGTGAATCTCAACTCCTTTAGACGCTACTCGATCTGCTATTGCCATGGCTGGAAATACATGCCCTCCAGTGCCCGCAGCCATGATCAGAATCCTACGCTTTTCAACCATTATCAGAGCCTATTGTGTGTCTTTACGAACTGAGCTAGTCTCAGTTTCAAACTGAATTCGCATCAATATCGAAGACATCAGGCAACAGACAATCAAACTAGCACCACCGTAGCTGAGGAAAGGGAATGTCAACCCCTTAGTTGGCAACAAACCAACGTTTACACCTATATTGATCAAAGCCTGGCCAGTAAAAAGCAATCCGATTCCATAACTGACAAACGCATCAAATAGCCTATTCTGTATTTGCGCTTTCTTTCCGATAAAAAATGCGTTCAAAACTAGGGTACTCAGCAACGCCAGAACAAATAAGACACCGACCATGCCAAGCTCTTCCGCGATTATAGCCAACACAAAATCTGTGTGCGCATCCGGAAGGAAATAAAGTTTTTGAATACTGTTCCCGAGACCTATGCCAAACAACTCGCCCCTGCCAAATGCAATTAGTGATTGCGCTAACTGATAGCCCGACGTATAAACATATTGTTGATCAAATGGGTCTGTAAACGAAACAAGTCTCAAGAGCACGTGGGGCTTTGTACTTGCCACCGCTATCCCAATAACACCAAATAAAGCGATCAAGCTTATTACTCGAACTAATTTAGCTCCTGCTAGAAAAACAAGACAAAAAACAGTGGCTAATAAAATTACCATGGCTCCATGATCTGGTTCCTGCTGCAGTAACGCTGCGGCAAAACCTGCGGCACCCAGCGGCCACAAAAACTTAGCCCAGTTATCTTTTATCTCTTCTATATTCAACTCAAGGTAAGCTGCGACATAGAAAACCATAAAAAGTTTCGCTAATTCTGATGGTTGTAAATTAAAAAACCCGAGAGAAATCCAACGTGCACTACCCCTAACCTCGTGACCTAAACCAGGGATAAAAACCAAAACTAAGAGAATGTATGAAAGAATCAGCAAGCTCGGCGAAGCACGTTTCCAAAAAGACATTGGCGTGAAAATTGCGACACCTGCCACTACAATCCCAACGCCCACAAACACAAGTTGTCGGGTTAAAAAATAAAACGGATTACCGTAGTCACTGCTAGCAATTTCTATCGATGCAGAGGTCATCATTAGAAGGCCGATCGCAAGAAGCAAAACTGAGGCAACAGCAACAATATTTACTTCACCAATAAAATTCTGGTTTTTTGGAATTCGACCCGAGCGCAGATTATTCGCAGACGAAAATGTTTTAATTGCAAAATTTTTCAAAACCCCTCCTGAATTCAGTTTCACAGCCTCTCAACATTGAAGCTGAT
>MDTG01232753.1_pt1 | contig 13850 bp, 13 predicted proteins | sample 811421 | NCBI WGS metagenome assembly MDTG01 (sample SAMN05326645, study PRJNA326480) | marine metagenome | isolation source: seawater | place: Pacific Ocean: South East | collected 2011 | reverse complement strand
GCAGCCCCATTTCAACTAAATGTTTTAAAAGAATTCCACCATTAGAATGAACTATACATTTCGGTTTTCCAGTAGTGCCACTCGAAAACATAATGTATAAAGGATCACTTAAAGCTAATGGCTCAAAAAACATTTCATTCGTTTTGTATTGATTTTGAATATAATTATAATTTACAAATTTATCAGTATTATAATTAGTTTGAATTCCCAAAAGTGGGGCAATAACAACTTTTTGTAAAGAAGGTAAAGCTTTAACTAAATCTATTACTTTGTTAGTTATAATAATTTCTTTACTATTGTACCAATAACCATCCGTAGTAAGTAAAATTTTTGGTTCTATTTGACCAAATCTGTCTAAAACTCCCTCAACACCAAAATCTGGAGATGCAGAGGAAAAAATTGCCCCTATTGATGAAGTTGCTAACATCATTATTACAGTCTCAGGCATGTTGGGCATATAAGCAGCAACTCTATCTCCTTTAGCAATACCTTGTTTTTTTAAAAAATTTGCCAATGCTGCCACTTGAACTTTTAATTGTGTCCAAGATACTTCTTTTCTAATTTTATCTTCAGATTTGAATATTATGGCAGGGCCAAAAACATCGCCTGAAAGCATATTTTCAGCATAATTAACTTTGCCATTTGGAAAAAACTTACTTCCAGGCATTTGATTTCCTGGTTCGATATATGGTTTTATCCCTTTTATACCTTTAATTTCAAAAAAATCCCAAATAGATGACCAAAATTCAGCATTTTTTTCAATAGACCAAGTATGTAAATCAGTAAAATTTTGAATATTTAAATTATTTTTTTTATTAATAGTTTCTATAAATCTATACATCTGAGAAGACTTAACTTTTTCAGCTGATGGGGACCATAAAACAGGATTGGAGACTATTTCTTTTTTCATAATCAATTTACAAAAAATTAAATGTAATTTTTAAAACAACTTTCAGCAAAAATTGCCATGTCATAATCTAATTCTGTTATACCACCTTTATCATGAGTAGTAAGTGTTATTGTTACTTTATTATAAATATTTTCCCACTCAGGATGATGGTTTATTTGCTCTGCTTTCATCGCTATACATGTCATAAAGGAAAAAGCTTGTTTAAAATCAGAAAATTTGAATTGTTTTATAAATGCTTCTCTACCGTCATCCGTTTTCATCCAACCTTCAATATCTTCAAACTTTTGGTTTAAATCTTTACATTCCATTACCAAAATCCTTTCTATTAATTATTTTTCTTAAAGGTTTCATGTTTGATGCATAAGCCACCAACAAATTTAAAACATACTCAATTCTAGAATCTATCCATTTAGGTATATTACTTCCATGGTCTCCAGGATTAAATTCCTCTACATTTCTAATAATTATATTTTCTGGGATCCACATTATATGAGTGTTTTTATAAGAAGATGATCTCAACTCAGCTATAGGGTAAGCCCCTCCAATACCACTACTTACTGATACGATTAAACCAGGTTTATGTGCGAGTTCTCCATTTCCACATAATAAAAAAATATTTTTAGCTGCTGGAGTAGCCATGCCTCCATATTCCGGAACCACTAGAATAATGCCATCTGAGCCATCCAAATTTTTTGAAATGGAATTCCAAGTTTTTCCCCAAATACCCTTACCATTTTTTTTATCAGGTGACCAAAATGGCAATGACACTTGGGCTAAATCTAAAAAAAATATATCAAGGTTTGTATTTATTTTTAATAAATAATTATGAAGACAATCAGAAATTTTTTTTGATTGAGAGTTTTGTCTTTGACTAGAGGAAATGATGGTAATTTTCATAGCAATCTACACAAAAATATTTTAAATTATACAAGTTAATATTAATCATTATCATATAATATTTTATTTTAAAAGATTTGATCGCTACGATGAAAAAAATAGAAATTGTTAAACCTGATGACTGGCACATCCACTTTAGGGATAATGAGATCATGAGACAGGTGGTACCTGAGTCAACTAGACATTTTGGTCGTGGAATAATTATGCCTAATCTTGTCCCTCCTATATTAAGTGGATCACAAGCGATTGAATACAAGAAAAGGATAATAAAATCTATCCCCAAAAATAACAATTTTAAACCATTTATGACTGTATATCTTACTGAAAAGACTAAAAAAAATGAACTCAAAGAAGCGCATGATAATGGTTCTGTGTTTGCTGCTAAACTTTATCCAGCAGGAGCAACTACTAACTCTGAATCGGGAGTGAAAGATATATCAAGAATTATACCAGTACTAGAAAAAATGTCAGAAATAGGAATGCCACTTCTCATTCACGGAGAAGTTACAGACAAAAATATTGATATTTTTGATAGAGAAAGGGTATTTATTGAAAAATATTTAGAATTTATAATTAAAGAATTACCAGATCTTAAAATTACTCTTGAGCATATCACTACAAAAGAAGCTGTAGAGTATGTAAATGGGAGCAAAAAAAATCTCGCAGCTTCTATTACGCCTCATCATTTAGCTCTAAATAGAAACGCAATCTTCTCAAATGGTATAAATCCTCATAATTATTGTTTACCTATTTTAAAAAGAGAAAAACACAAGGAGGCTCTTGTAAAAGCAGCAGTTAGTGGAAATTCAAAATTCTTTCTTGGGACGGACACAGCACCACATTTAGTAAAGGACAAAGAAAATAGTTGTGGATGTGCTGGTATTTTTAATGCAACATACTGCATGCAAATTCTTGCTCAAATATTTGAAAATGAGAATTCATTATCAAATCTTGAAAAGTTCACAAGCAAAAATGGATCTAAACATTATAACCTAAATATTAATGAAGAAAAAATAACATTAGTTAGGTTGAAAGAAGGTCAAAAATTAAAGAAATTTTTAAAAGTTCAAAATGAAAAAATTAGAATATTCGACCCTAACTTTACCATTTTTTGGAAAGTTAAGGTGTAAAAAAATTTTAGAGTATAATTAAAAATTTTGATAATTTTTATTACAAATACTTTGTAATTTTATTTTTTCTTATAACACTCATCTAATCTATAAGAGCCCTTTAATGGATGTCTTCTGATTTAAAGAAAATCATTTTTTCTCAAGTTAAAACCATTGGTGTAAGTAAATTTAATATCCTGAATAAACTACTAATTATTTTTAAAATCAAGTCAATCTCTACGATTATCTCTAAGTCTAATAAAAATTCTAATAAATAAATAAAATGAAAAGACCAACATAAATAAAGTAAAACTCCATTCAGAGTAATACTCTTCGATGTATAATCCAATTACTAACATTACCAATGCAGAAAAAATTATTGTTATCATCGTCATTTTTTTTGATAAACCTAATATTTCTAATAAATGGTGTATATGATCTCTATCAGCTTCTATTAAGGAACGTTTTTCAATAATTCTTATTATTATAACACAAAAAAAGTCGTACAATGGAATCAAAACACACCACAACGCAAAACTTGGAGAAAAATTAGAAATATTTTCAGCACTATAAATTAAAGCCCAAGCAACTAAGTAACCTAAAAACAAACTACCTCCATCACCAAGAAAAACTTTTAATTTTGGATATGAAGCAATATTAAATATTAAAAATGGAAACAGAGCTGAAGCAATTGATAGAAGTATATTTGTAATAGTAAAACCCTCATCAAACATATTAGAGAAGAACATACCTAAAATAGCAACGAGCACAAGACTTCCAGCAAGACCGTCAATCCCATCAATCATATTAAAAGCATTTGTTAAACCAACTACTGCTATAATAGTAATTGGTATTGAGAGCCAACCTAATTCGATAGGGTAAGACAAACTAAACAAAAACCCAAAGCTCTCTAACTTTAAATCTGTAAAATAGATCATAAGACAGACAATTAAAACTTGAAGAGCTAATTTTATTTTTGCTCTCAAATTTACAAAATCATCCCAAATACCTACAATCAAAATTAATGTTGAAGTTACTACTATCCCAGTTGAAATTTCATCAAACTCATTTAAATATATTTGAGAAATCATAAAACCGAGATAAATACACACACCACCAATAAATGGTACTTGACCATAATGATTTTTGCGATCTGTGGGAAAGTCAACAAGTTTAAACTTTATAGCATATGGTCTTAGCAACATTAGTGACAACAAAGTAGTTAAAAAACTTATTTCAAGCACATGATCTTGCATCAATATATCTTATAGTATTATTTTAACCTGTTAAATATATAATTTTTTAACAATTTTATAGAAAATTTGCAAGTATCTGATTTTTTTTAAAACAACAATTCATTACTCACATCAAAAAGTTTATATAAAATATATTTTAAATAGTTGTTTTATATATCAAACTCGTTTAGGTCTTATTTCATTTATTGTTAGAACTTTAACTTCAAATTATTTTTTCCTTTTAGATACAAAATTTATTAATGAAATAAAATTTACTAAATATGCAAAAGTTATTATTATTTCATAACTTTCTTTGAAAAGTATTAATTTTATAGATCCAAATAAAACCTTAAAAAATTAAGTGAGGGTATGATGAATCATAAAAATCTAAAGCTAGGCATAATTGGTCTAGGTTATGTTGGTCTTCCACTAGCTGTAGAGTTTGCAAAAGTATATTCAGTAATTGGTTATGATAAAGACAAAAAACGTATTATTGAATTGCAAAATGGTTTCGATCGGACATATGAATTATCTAACAAAGAAATTAAAGATGGGAAAGAACTTGTTTTAAGCGAAAACATTGAGGACCTTAGAAAATGTAATTGCTACATCATAACTGTCCCAACTCCAGTAGATAATTATAACCAACCTGATTTATCAAATTTGTTATCCGCATCTAAACTCGTTGGAGGCATATTATCGCCGGGAGATATTGTTATTTATGAGTCCACAGTTTACCCAGGAGCAACTGAAGATGATTGTGTTCCGGTTCTTGTCAAACAATCTGGTTTGTCTTATGCTACATCATTATACCCTCCAGAAGAAAAAGTATTTTATCTAGGCTATAGCCCTGAGCGTATTAATCCTGGAGACAAGGAGCATCGATTACCTGATGTTATCAAAGTAACTTCAGGTTCTACTCCAGAGATTGCAAATATAATTGATCAACTTTACAGTAGAATTATCAAAGCAGGCACTCATAAAGCATCAAGTATTCGTGTTGCAGAGGCTGCTAAAGTAATTGAAAATATTCAACGTGATGTAAATATTGCTCTAATAAATGAATTTGCAATTATTTTTGAAAAATTTGGAATTGATACTGAATCTGTCTTGAAAGCTGCTGGCACCAAATGGAATTTTCTACCATTTCATCCAGGTCTTGTAGGTGGACATTGCATTGGAGTAGATCCATATTATCTGACACATAAAGCTCTTCAATCAGGCTATACCCCAGAAATAATATTAGCTGGAAGAAGGATTAACGATAATATGAGTAGTTATGCAACTGATCGTATAATAAAATTAATGCTTAATAGAAATATAAATATCATAGGAGCTAATATTCTAATATTAGGTGTAACATTTAAAGAAAATTGTCCAGATATAAGAAATTCTAAAGTTTTTGATTTAATTACCTCATTATCTGATTATAAATGTAATGTGTATGTAAATGACCCTCTAGTAGACAAAGAAACTTTGCCAGTGAGCTTGGCCGCAAATTACATATCTACCCCCCTTTATAATAACTATGATGCAATTATTCTTGCAGTAAGTCATACAGAATTTATTAAAATTGGTGCAACCAAAATTAGGAAATATGGTAAATCTAATCACGTTTTTTTTGATTTAAAATATGCTTTTAAGTCATCAGAGACTGACGAAAGATTATAAAAATTTTAAAACTTAATTTACAACTAAATTTATTATAGTGTTGTTAAAGATATTCCCGTAAAAATTTAAACTTAATTATGAAAAAATTACATAAATATTAAAATGAATAATCTAAGAAAGTGGTTAACCATTGTATAAGCGCATAAGTGATATTATTATATCTTCTATCCTTGTAAGTATACTCATTATACCAATAATAATAATTATGATTGCTATTAAGCTCACTTGTAAAGGGACAACAATTTATTGGTCTCGACGAGTAGGTAAGAATAAAACTTGTTTTTTGATGCCTAAATTTCGAACTATGATTGCAGAGACACCCGAAGTAGCAACTGACGAACTTTCCTCTCCCAAAAAATATTTAACACCAATTGGGTCATTTTTGCGAAAAAGTAGTCTTGACGAGTTACCTCAATTATTATCAGTTTTGAAAGGTGACATGAGTATTGTAGGCCCCCGTCCAGCGCTTTATAATCAACATGATTTGAATATTAAACGTAACGAGCTTGGAATTGACGTTTTAAAACCAGGTATTACTGGATGGGCGCAAATAAATGGGCGTGATAATATCTCTCTTAAGAAAAAAATTGATCTTGATTATTACTATTTACAACATCAATCAATTTTGTTTGATTATCAAATCATGCTAAAAACAATTCATGCAATGATAAAATCTAAAGACATAATATATTGATAGTAAGTTTAAAACATTTATGATTTTTAAATATAGTGATTTCATATGACCAAAATTAATTTTAGATTATCAGTCCTAGCACTTCCACGTGTAACAAAAAGATTAATAGTTATCTTAGTTGATGCTTGTCTTGCAATATTTGCTGTTTGGATATCATATTATCTTAGAATTGGTGAATTTATACCACTATTCGAAAGATATCATGAACATTATGCTTTTTCTGCATGTGTGGTAACTATAGTAGTTTCACTTCCACTTTTTATGATTTTTGGTCTCTATAGAATGATTTTCAGATACTCTAGTCTATCAGCGATGGTAGCAGTAGGTAAAGCTATTATAGTTTATGCAATTATTTATAGTACAATATTCACTTTTATTGGCATTGAAGGAGTACCTCGAACTATAGGTATTATTCAACCTATAATATTATTATTGTTAATTATTTTTTCCCGATTTGCTGCTTGGTATTGGCTTAGTGGAATGTATATTGAACAGTTGCAACTAGGTAATAAACCACGAGCTTTAATTTTTGGTGCCGGGAGTGCCGGTCGCGAATTAGCTGCTGCTTTAGCACAAAATGTTAATACACATGTAATTGGTTTTCTTGATGATGACCCAAAGATACAAGATAATAAAATAAATGGTCTAACTGTTTATAACCCTAGAAATATTGATAAAATCATAATGAAAAAACGTGTTAATGAAGTAATGTTAGCTTTACCAAGTGCAGATCGTCACCGCCGAAATAAAATTTTGAACTTACTTAGAAAAAAAAATGTTGTTGTTCGTACTTTGCCAAGTTATTCGGATCTTATGCAGGGGAAGGTAAATGTAGAAAATGTAAGAGAGCTCTCAATTGATGATATTTTAGGACGTGACTTAGTTGAACCAAAATCGAAATTAATGCAAGCTGACATAACAGGAAAGGTTATTTTAGTTACTGGTGCAGGAGGATCAATAGGAAGTGAACTTAGTCGTCAAATTTACCTTCAAAACCCAAAAAAATTGATACTTTTTGATCATAGTGAGTTTGCACTTTATACAATTTTCGAAGAGATTAAAAAAATTTCTTATAATATTAAAGCTCAAATTGATATTGTTGCATCTCTTGGTTCAGTAACAGATGATATAAAAATTAAGCAACTTTTAAACAAAGAAAAGCCTAATACTATTTATCATACCGCTGCATATAAACATGTTCCACTTGTAGAGGCAAACCAAATTGAAGGTATTAAAAATAATTTGTATGGAACCTTAAATTTGTCTAAAGCTGCAATTAAAGCAAAAGTAAATAAATTTATTTTAGTCAGTACTGACAAAGCTGTTCGTCCTACGAATGTAATGGGTGCTAGTAAGCGACTTGCTGAAATGGTTTTGCAAGCACTATCAACAAAACAAAATAACACTATATTTGCTATGGTTCGTTTTGGAAATGTATTAGATTCGTCAGGCTCAGTGGTTCCGTTATTTAAGTCTCAGATTAGATCTGGCGGTCCATTGACTTTGACTGATCAAAATGTCACACGTTATTTCATGACAATAACAGAGGCTGCTGAGCTTGTCATACAAGCTGGCGCAATGACTAAGACAATCCCAAAAAAAAATGTTTCTGCTCCAATATATCTTTTAGAGATGGGTACACCAATAAAAATATATGATCTTGCCCAACGTATGATTGAATTATCAGGGCTTAAAGTTTTGAATAAAATCACAGGTGAAGGTGATATAGAAATAAAAATTATTGGATTAAGACCAGGTGAAAAATTGCACGAAGAGTTACTCATTGATAATGTTTCAAGTAATACAACTCACTCCAAAATAAAACTTGCTAACGAATCTTTTATAAAGTGGCGTAAATTAAAAAACGAATTATCAAAAATTAAAAATGCTATTGACATGAATCATCAAGCAAAAGTAAAAAAAATACTATCAGAATTAGTTACCGGATTTAATTCAAACAACCTGACTTAATTATTTTTTAAAAGTTAATTTACTAGTCTTTTATTAAATAATTTTAATGTTTATTATTTTGCATGTATCCAATTTAATTGTAATGCTATCTCTTCAGGCGAACCTACTTCAAGTCCCTGTCGAACCGTAAGAGTTCGGACAAAATTACCAGCATCTAGCAGTGATGAAAAAGTTCCTGTGTCAAGCCATGCATAGCCACGTCCTAATTTTTTTACAATTAATAATTCATCGTCCAAGTAAGATTCTAATAGGGAAGTAATTTCAAGCTCACCGCGTTTAGAAGGTTTAATGTTCCTTGCTCTTTTAGATGCGCTATGATCTAAAAAATATAGTCCGGTAACAGCGTAATTTGAGGGAGGCTTTTCTGGTTTTTCAATAAGACGACTAACTTTTCCATGAATATCAAAGTCAATAACACCATACCTTTCAGGTTTAGAAACGTGATATCCAAAAACTGTGGCTCCTAATGGTTCAATATTCGAATAGTTCAATATTTGAAAAAGGCCATCACCAAAAAATATATTATCACCCAAAATCATCGCAGAAGGGGCCCCGTCTAAAAAATCCTCTGCTATTATAAATGCCTGAGCCAAGCCCTCTGGTCTTGGTTGTATTTTGTAACTTAAACTTATTCCCCATTGACTCCCATCTCCTAACAAGCGTTTGAACAACGCTATGTCATTAGATGTTGTAATAATTAAAATTTGTCGTATTTGTGCTATCATAAGTACTGTTAACGGATAAAAGATCATTGGTTTATCATAAACTGGCAATAATTGCTTTGATACCGCTTTTGTAAGTGGGTAAAGCCTTGAACCTGTGCCGCCTGCCAGAATAATACCTTTTCTATTTTTCATGATTTAACCTTTAATTCTTTTAATATATTCTCTAGACCTCTTGTCCATCTAGGTTGAGTTATACCAAATGTCTGTCTAATTGTATCACAATCTAACCTTGAATTTAAAGGACGTTTGGCATTCATTGGAAAATCTGACGTATATATATACTCTACTTGAGTATCTTTACCTGCTTGATTAAATATTTCAGAGGCTAATTCCGCCCAAGACACGTTAGGCTTGCCACTATAATGATATATTCCGGATTTAATAGGATCTAATCTTAATTCCTTCACTATTTGTAAACAAATGTGAGCTATGTCTCTAGCATATGTTGGCCCCCCAATTTGATCTGATACAATCTTAATTTTATCTCTAGTTTCAGATAAACGAAGCATGGTTTTGACAAAATTATTTCGATGGGAAGAAATTATCCAAGAAGTTCTTATAATTGCATATGTAGCACCACTATTACGAATGCTAATTTCTCCTGATAATTTACTTCTACCATATGCATTTTGAGGAGTTGCAATATCTTGCACGCCCCAAGGGATATCTCCTCTGCCATCAAAGACATAATCTGTTGAGATATGAATAAATGGAATATCCAATTTGCTACAAGCTTTAGCCATTGCCTTTGGAGCATCACTATTAATTTTAGTTGCTAAAACTTCTTCTTCTTCAGCTTTGTCTACATTGGTATAAGCAGCAGCATTAATTACAGCCTTAGGTTTACAATTGAGAATAGCACGATAACAACTTTTAGGATTAACTAGATCCACTTCATTACGTCCTAAAGGAACTATATTTTTATAATGTTGAAGCTCCTTTGCAACCTGGCCTGTCTTACCAAATACAAGTATCATATTTTTGTGCCTACACTTTGAGCTGGGATAGAACGATTTAAAAGGGGTTTCCACCAATCTTGATTTTCTATATACCATTTAACAGTCTTTATTAGACCATCTTCAAGTGTAACAGATGGACGCCAGCCCAGTTCTTGGTATATACGATTAGGATCAATAGCATAACGTTCATCGTGCCCCGGCCGGTCATTTACAAAAGTTATAAGATCAGAGTATAATCCCTTATTCCTAGGATGTAATTTGTCTAATATTCTACAAATTTTTTTTACTAATTCTAGATTTGTACATTCGTTTTCACTACCAATATTATAACTTCGTCCTACAGAACCTTTTTCTAAAACAAGCAAAAGTGCTTTTGCATGATCTTCAACAAAAAGCCAATCTCTAACATTTTCACCACTGCCGTATATAGGAATTTTTTTTTCTGCAAGCGCATTTAATATTATTACAGGTATCAATTTTTCTGGAAATTGATATGGACCATAGTTATTTGAACAATTTGTAATTAATACAGGCAGACCATAAGTATTATGCCAGGCTCTAACCAAATGATCCGAACTTGCTTTTGAAGCAGAATATGGACTACGGGGGTTATATGGTGTATTTTCTAAAAACTTAATATTGTCATCATTAGAAAGACTACCATAAACCTCATCAGTGCTAACATGAACAAATCTATAGCTATTGCAACAACCTTTCGCTTTCCAATAACATCGCATAGTCTCTAGCATATTATAAGTTCCATTTACATTAGTTGTAATAAATTCTGAAGGATCATCTATAGAACGATCTACATGAGTTTCTGCTGCCAAATGTATTACACCGTCTGGAGAATGCTTAATAAAAATATCATCTAAATTCTTTTTAATTCTAATATCACACTCTTCAAATTTATATTTAGAATCATTAGCCACTTTGGCAACATTTTTAGAACAACCTGCATAACTAAGACAATCAACATTTATAACATGATGCCCACGCTCAATGGCAAGCCGCACCACCGCAGAGCCAATAAACCCCATTCCTCCTGTTACAAGCAACCTCATGAATTTTCCTTGTATATGAATGGACTATTAAATTCTCTAAATAAAGGTGCTGATATATCATTTTTACTGAGAATGGGTTGTGTCTTTAAAGGCCATTTAATATTTATATCAGGGTCATTCCATAGTATAGATAATTCTTTTTTCTTATTATAATAATTAGAACATTTATAAACTATCTCACAATGATCCTCTAAAGTGACAAAACCATGAGCAAATCCAATTGGTACATAAAGTTGATGTCCATTTTTTTCAGTTAGCTCATAACTATACCAATTTCCATAATCTGGACTGCCTATGCGAATATCTACAACAACATCAAAAATTGCGCCTTTTCCGCATCTTACTAATTTAGCTTGTGCGCAAGGTGGTGCTTGAAAGTGAAGACCTCGCAAAGTCCCAATTTTGTTCGATACAGAGTGATTGTCCTGAACAAATTCATCGTGAATGCCAATGTCTATAAATTTTTTTCGAGTATATGTCTCAGCAAAAAAACCTCGATTGTCAAAATATCTATTAGGCACAATAAGTTGTAATTTATTCAAGTTTTATATCCTGTAAATAATTTTTTAAATCAATTTGGAAAACTTCTTAATTTAATTGTCGATCCTAATCATATTAATTTTTTAGACAGCAATATCAATTTGTTAATTCACAATTAATATGTACTTAATTATATCAAGATTTTTGTTAGCATTAAATAAAAATTAATTATAAATACCTAAAATTAGTTGTTAATTTCAAATTTTACCTTATCAAAATTTTTATTGTATCTGTTGCCAACTAAATGCAAATTTTAGAGTAAAGTATTTCCAATGTAAATTTCTTAACAAATAATATTTAATTCTATTTTTTAAAATACCATTTCTTTTTAAATGACTAGAGGCGATGTCATTTTTATCGTCAAGTAAAATCTTTGGAAGATAAACTTCAACAATGTTATTTTTTTTTAGTCTATATTTTAAATAAGGGTCATTGTATCCATATGAGCCTCTAAAAAATTCATTATAGCCTCCAGAAGCCCAAAATTCTGTTTTATTTAATAATAACGTTCCTGCAGTAGGCTTACCTGCTTTATTCCCATTCCTTCCAAAGGAATAAAATTGATTTTTGAGAAGTTTCAATTTTTTTAGTTTTTTTAAAGCACTTTGATCAAAAATTAAATCACAGTCAAGGTGAACAAACCATTCTGTTTTAGAAACATAAGCAGCTAAGTTCCTTGCTCCCGGTATATTCCAAGGAAAATCTTCATTGATCCTATATATTGAAACATCTTTAGGTATTTTTTGTAAAAACGTTTCTATAGGAAATTTACTAGAACCATCATCAATTATAGTATAGCTTAGACCTTCTTCAATTGCTAATTGCATTTCTTCATAATGATAGCTTAAAGCTTTAGGTTCGTCATAATAAAGTAAACAAATAGTAACATCAGACATTGTTAAACGTTTCTAAATTTTCATTAAAAAATCCTGGTTCAATACTGCTAATTATTTCAATTTTTGCATGAGTATTCAATTTTTTTGTTTTAAGTAAAAAACCTGTAGTAGTTGGAAAAGAAAAAATTCTTTTTAAGTTTTTCATTGAATTAATAATAATTTCTGTTGGAAGCCCGTCATCATTTGGTAAATATTCAAATCTATATTTTTTATGGGAAATTGGCTCAACATTCATCTGTTTTGGGTGTTTTTTGAAATATATAATTTCTTTTGGATTCCAGTTTATACCATCCAAATATTTTATTAACAAATTTAATTGAGTATTCCAGGTATTTTTGTCTTCATCCCTTCCTATACTTGGCCAAACAATAAGAAATAAGTTTTGAACAAACCTATTTTTTGGAGACGAATGCGATAACTTATTTATAATTGAAAAAAACTCTTCTTGAATATTGTAATTCCTTTTTTGGTAAATAGAAAAAACCCTCACAACATCTTTGGAAACAAAATAATTATAAAGAAATTTTGGGCTAATCATACCTCTAGAAAACTGAACTACGTTAGATAATAAATTAAAAGAATTGTCTTTAACAATTCTCCAGTTTGATAGACCATCATCAATTCCAATAATTTGTTTGCATTTTAATTCTGACAAAATACTTTTAAGCAATTCACAATTTCCAATTTTTATAAAAAAATGACGATAATAATTCCATAAAATATAACTTTTTTTATTTAATCTAGTCCTTACAATTGCAACATCACAGCTAAAATCAAACTTGTGAATTCTCATGTCACAAAATTCTAATGATTTATTTTTAGAAATTTTTAATCTTTTAAAAAGGGATAGGCTTATTTCTATTGTTCTTTCATTTACGTGTTTATTGGTAACAAAAATTAAAATAGATAATGGTTTAGGGCTATGATTATGTGTTAGTTTTTTTATTGTTGCAGCAGCAAATAAAATTTGTAAAACACTAGTAAGTTCAATTGCGAATTGATAGTGATTATTAAGCATTTTTCAATTTAATCAAAGGTTTAATTCTTTAGCTAATAGATTAATTCTGTGGCTCCATGTATGATTGGAATGAGCATACTCAATAACTTCATTTGAATAAGGATTTTGTTTTTCAAGGATTCTTAATTTCAACTCATCAGAATTATTTACAGTACAAACTT
>MDTG01101773.1_pt1 | contig 13850 bp, 15 predicted proteins | sample 811421 | NCBI WGS metagenome assembly MDTG01 (sample SAMN05326645, study PRJNA326480) | marine metagenome | isolation source: seawater | place: Pacific Ocean: South East | collected 2011 | reverse complement strand
TTCCATTGATGAAAAAAGTAAACAAAAAAATCTAGGCCTGTTCCCTAATTTAAGTCTTCCGCTCCTAAATGGCGATGATTTCAGTGATCTCCAAAGGTTTCCTTTGGAGCTTCTTCAATCATTAGCCCCATTTAGTTCGTTTCATCCTTAAATTATGAAAATGGCCATCCTTCTAGACAAAATTCAAATAATAGATAACTAATTTAGGTATCGTTCCGGAAATTAAAATCTTCTAATGTATTCGGTATATTCATTAACGAAAAAAGGGCGCTCGTTGAGCGCCCTTTTTTTCTTCTATCGTTTTTAGGAATACCTATCTACTAATAAAACTTATTTCTGTTATCGGTTATTTCTGCTTTTTCTTTCAATGCAGAGAATACAGCTCCATTTTCTACTCTGCTTTCAATAGAACGAGCATTGCTATTTCTTGTAGAAGCCAAGTTAGGCTCTCCAACTTCAGACTTGCTGTCAATAGCTACAACAAATACCCCACTATTTCCTTGAATAGGCACACTCATTTGTCCTTGCTCTAAACTGAAAGCTTTCCCTACTACTTTTGGCTCCATTCCCACTCCATTTATATTCGGATTAGCAAAAGTGATGCCTGCGGCCGTTTCAATAGTTAAATTTTGCTCAGCAGCTAATTCATTAATGTTCGGAAATCCTTTCATTTCTTCAATAAACTGCTCTGCTTTTTTATCTTGTTTCGCTAAATATTCAACTCTATTTCTCACTTTGTCCAATGGCGCGACACCTTCTTTATCAACACGCTCAACAATAGCTACAACAAATGCATCATCAACATCAAAAGCTTCAGAAACAGCACCTTCTTCAGCATCAACAGCCCAACGTACTACATCTCTTGAATTAGGTAGTCCACGAACGGCTATCGCATTTTCAGCGATTTCTGCAGATCTTCTTTGAATGTTTTTCTCGCTTACTAAGTTGTTAAAAGACTCCAAATCGTTTGCCTCAATAGAAAAACTGTTGGCTTTATTGAATACCTCAGCATAAGTATCATTTCCGGCTAGCACTTCTCTTTGAATTGTTGCCAATTGGATTTTTTTCTTCGGTGAGGTTTGTTCAGTTACTTCAATCAGATGAATTCCGAATTGGCTTTCCACCTTTTTAAACTCTCCAATTTCTGCTGAAAAAGCTGCATCATTAAATGGCTTCACCATCATCCCTTCAGTAAACCAACCAAGATCACCACCATTTTGTGCTGAACCAACATCATCTGAATTGTCTAAAGCTAAATCAACCATTGGAGTACCGCCATTTAAAAGTGATAGTAAACTATCTGCAATTTCATTGGCTCTTTCCGGGCTACGGTCTTGAGTATTGATTAAAATATGACTTGCTTTTACAGAGTCAGGAGCCATTTTAATGGCTTTCACCTTCTGAATGTAGTACATTCCGTCTAAGTTATACGGCCCTTTCATAAAACCTACTTCTTTCGACCAAAGTGAAGTATCAGCTCCTAATGGCATATTTTCAATAGAATAAAAAGTAGGATCAAAAGGTTGATCAGAATTGGCATTTACAAAAATGGAATCGTTTTCTGTTTTAGAAAAACGCTCATAAGTTTCATCCATGTATTTTTGAGTAGCAGCAACATCTGCCTCCGACGGTCTTACCGGAAAATAAGCATACATGATTTTTCTACTTGCCGCTTGCTTATAGTCATTCTTATGTTCATCGTAATAAGCTTGAATATCTGATTCAGTAACAGTAATTGAAGTATCACTGATTGAATTAAATGGCTTATAAACGTATTTAAACGACACCGTTTGATTGCTGTTTGCATATTGCATTTTAGCTAAATCAGAAGGTAAATAAATTCCTTTCTTAATCAAGTTTTGAAACTTATCATTTAATTGTTCTTTCTTTAAAGCTTTCTCAAAAGTTACCCAACGATTTTTCATCTCCGGGTCATTATTAAGGTTTTGTAAGAACTGAACTACTGCATTCGGATCGAATTGATTCGTTTCAGGATTTCTAAACGCCTGTAAAACTTGTGGATGCGGATCGTTTCCTTGAACCATATCGAACAGCTCTTTTGCTGTAACGGTTACACCCAACTGCTCCATTTGCTCACCTAAAATCAGCTCAGACAACATATCATTCCATACCTGCTCTCTGATTTGGTTTTTGGTTTGCTCATCTAAAGGTTCTTCAGATTGAGTATTTAATTGATAGTTTTCATACGCCTGTTGTAAACGCATATCAAACTCTGTTGGCGAAATATTTGTACCGTTAACTTCTGCCAAGTTAATTGGACCTTGTTGCCCTCCGGTAGCTCCTGCACTAAACAAATCTGTTAATACAAATGCCATGATGGCTCCTCCAATAATAATCAACACTAAGGTTGATTGCTGTCTAATTTTTCCAATAATTGCCATTGAAATCTGTTAAAAATTTAGGCTTGCGAATATACGATTGTAAACTGAAATATAAAATATCTAAAAAAAGAAGTAGCCGTCCGTGAGTCAAGGACTGAGAAGCACATTTTTCTTTCAAAGAAATCAGTCGTCATCAGCCGAAATACGCAAGTGAACTAAGTCAATTTTGTTGTCAAATACTTTTTTTACGGTAAACTCAAATTGATCAAAATCAATCTTTTCATCCATTTTAGGAATACTCTCGAACTTATCGATAATCAAGCCTGCAATGGTTTCGTAATTATCTGACTCCGGTAAGTTGAGATTGTACTCATCGTTTAAATAATCGACTTCTAAACGGGCTGAAAACAAATATTCATTTGCATTTATTTTTGTTTCAATCAGCTCTTCTTTGTCGTGTTCGTCTTCAATCTCACCAAAAATCTCTTCAATTACGTCTTCTATTGTCAAAATTCCCGAGGTGCCGCCAAACTCATCTACCACCACAGCTATGCTTTTCTTTTGCTCATTTAAAATCTTTAAAATTTCATTAGCGGGCGTAGAAATTGCTAAAATGGGAATGGGCAGTAAAATAGATTTAATGCTTTCCGGCTTTTTAAAGAGTTCAAATGAATGTGTATAACCAATAATGTTATCAATATTATCTCTGTAAATAACAATTTTCGACAAACCTGTTTCCACAAATTTATTTCTCAAATTTTCAATACTATCTTCCACATCCATTGCCACAACCTCAGTTCGTGGAACCAAGCATTCTCTGGCTTTAATTTTTGAAAAGTCTAGAGCATTCTGAAAAATTTGTATTTCATGATCTACCTCTTCCTGATCTTCGTTATTCTCCGTACCCTCTTTAATATAGTGTTCTAAATCAAGTCGGCCAAAATTGAGTTCATCAGCTTTGGTTACTTCCTTTGAAAACAATCGAATTAGCATTTCAGAAATACTAATGACCAAAAGCATAGGAAGAAGAAGAATCCAATAGATAATTAATAAAGGAAAGGCAAAGAATCGCAGCACCAAATTGGGGTTAATTCTAAAAAGTGTTTTAGGTAAAAATTCTGCCGTAATTAAAATAAGTATGGTTGAAAGTATTGTTTGTACGATTAATATAATTGCCTCACTATGGGTATAAAGTGCGATTTTTGGCTCTAAAATTTTGGCCATATAAATACCGTAAATCACCAATGCTATGTTGTTACCAACAAGCATAGTTCCAATGAACCGAGAAGGCTTTTTTAAAAATCCGGCGAGTATTTTAGCCAAAAAACTTCCTTGTTTTCCGTCGAGTTCTATTTTTAATTTGTTAGCGGAGACAAAAGCGATTTCCATGCCCGAGAAAAAGGCAGAACAAATTAGCATCGCTATTACAACGCTCCATTGAAAACTTTCCATATAAAATAATCTAATCCAAAGGTATTATTTATTTCTTGGAATTGCTTTTTTCATGGAAACGCCTTTGTTTTCTACGCATTAAAAACAACAAAATAGCAACTACAGAAAAGACAAAAAAGTAGAGTGCATCGTAAACTGTTTCTTTAACGCTATAGTAAACACCCAAAACAAATGTGACAATGGACAACATTAGCCACATTTTTTCCATGAACTTTATTACTTTAATCATTCGTCTAAATTAATAATTCCACGGGGTTTTAAAATTCGGTATTCCGTAAAATCCTGATTTGAAATTAAGCCTTCGCCCATTAAAACTTCGCTGTCGGTGGTAATTTTTACAAAAACATCAGAGGTAATCTTTTCCGTTTTTTTATCCCATACCAAATGCTCAGTATTCAACTTCTCCCCTTTTTCATTAATCACGACCACATCGTCTTTCGCTTCCATTTTGTCTTCGTATTTAAGGTCGATGGCATAATTTGCAGTTAACTCTGAGCTCACGTTCATTAAAGAATCAAAGGTTTGAATGTGCACTCCAGCAGGCATTTCAGTATAAGGTTTTTCTCCATGGTATTGTTCCATTACGGGAGCATTTAACTGAAAACTCACTCTGCCGTTGGTGCTGTATAAAATCTCAACATCTTTCCCAATTTGATCCGGCTGATTTTCTTCTGTTTCTTGAGAAATAATTTCTTGAGTACTTTCTTCGCACGAAAAAAACACTCCCAAAAGCAGCAGTAAAAGACTACTTCTGAAAGTGTTTTTTAGTTTGATATAAATATTTCTCTTCTTCAATTAAAATCGAGCTTTGGTAGACTCATTTATCCAACATCCAATTTGTACGCTATCACCTTCTTTAATGCTTTTGAAAAAACAGTCGTTCTTTTCGGGAAAATAAGCACTGTATGTTCCAATTCTGCTATTTGCAGTCTCTGCCACTGAAGGGTCAACTGATTTTGCTTTGCTAAAATAATCTACCGCTAACCAATAAACTGCTTTAGAAACACAAGGATCATCTGTTTTACATTGCCCGGCAGAAGCGGCAATCATATCACCTATTTTAATGTAAGGCATGCCTTCTTTAGGTCTTGCATCTGCAGCTTTATTAGCAAAAGTTCTAGCTTGACTATAAGAACCCATACCTATATATGCTTCCACTAACTCCATATAGTAATTATATAAGTCAGCACCTTCTTCAGCTAAATCCAAGGCTTGCTTAAAGTAATTTGCTGCATTACTATATTCTTTGCTTTTTAAAGATAGTATCCCCATTTTCTCAGCCGAAACCGCTGAAGGTTCATCATCGTGCATTTTTTTAGCTATCTTAAAAAAGATAGGAGCATCAGTACATTTTTTGTCGTCTAACAAATTAACAGTTCGCTCCATCCAAGAACGGTCATCTTTATTCTCTTCGTAGTTGTCTTTTGCCATTTTTACTAATACTTCACAACTCAAATAAGGACCGGCTAATTTTTCAACAGACTCTTGAGCTCTTTGGTAATAAGTTGCAGATTTAGTTCCGGCACTTGCCTTTAAATTATAGCCCATAATCTCGCTGATTTTTGTAAAGTTGGCTACCACTTCAGCCTCTTCTAACAAACCTCTTTTTTCCATAATTACTGTAGCATTCATATATGCTACTGAAGCTCCGGCCTCAAAATCATTGCCTTGCAACTCAATTGATTTTTTTAAGGTATTGTAAACCGGCTCAATATCATCATTTGCATAACGCAACATATCTGTACCTTTTCGGCCAAGTACGTAACCTTCATTTCCGAAATTTTCAATTCTCTTGTCGTATACTTTCAATAAAGAATCTGTCCAAGCAGCTTTTTCCTCATCGGTCTCAGCCTTTTTTAACTTCATCTCTACTAAGTTAGCTCCATCTACATACATTCTTTCAGAAGAAGCCGGACAAATATTGTATGCTATACTCCAAAATTTGTAAGCCTCATCATACATTTTTTGTTTGTAGTAATCGCGGTATAGCGAAAGATTTTGAACACACTTTACGCTATCTGTACCATATTTGCTTTGAGCCATTGCCGGAATTGTAAGCAATGCAATTAAAGACATTAAGACAAACTTTTTCATTGTTTATTATTTAAGTTAATTGTGTTTATGTTGAATGTTAATCGTATTTGCGTTTTATAAACCATCGGTCGTTTATAGTTACTCCAAATTGAAAGCCGATGTAGTTCTCTTGCGTCAAATTATTTTTATTTTCACCTCGCTGCCCTACTTCAATGGCGGCATTAAGAGTAGAAAAGGTCTTTCTCAGTGGAAGTGATATACCAAAGCTTATGCCAAACTCAGAAACATCTTCTCCATTCACTTGAACTAAAGAAGAATTATAGTGCGCACCGGCTCTGATTCCCATTTGCTTAAAGTATGAACCAAAAGCTGATAAATTGTTAAACTTCTCATAGCCCAAGGTAAATTTCTGACTATTTACCAAACGAATATTTTGTGCCACTTGTAAATCATTCCAATTGTAATTGGTATAATCTACTCCGATTAACCACTTTCCTTTTTTCTCAATGGCAAATCCACCTCCCAATGTTGGTGCCAATTGCACTGACTGATTATTGCCTTGAATATTTGTAATGGTATCTTTTATACTTTCATTTCCTTCCGAGCCCTCGTATGTTCTTACCAAACGATCTTGCTCGGCAGAAAGTTCACCAATGGGAGAACTGACCAAACCAATTACCAAATGATAATCTTCGCCTAAAGCTCGGGTATACTGAAACCCAAGATCAAAAGTAATATCGCTCACTTTATTTCGAGCTTGATCTACAGTGTTAAAAAAGTGGTCAGTTGTTAAGTCATTATATATCACCCTTCGCTCGTCTATAACAGTTCCAAACAAGTAGCTTGCGGTTAAACCTAGTGAATAGTGTTTTGAAAATTCAAAAGCAGTTGAAGCATAAATTTGATTCAAGCCTCCACTTCCGTTAAAGTTAAAATCAAACTCTTCTCCATTAATTCTTCCGGGTATACTATACTCATAGCCTCTTTTAGAAAAAGGGCGAATTCCGAAACCGGCACCCCATTTTGAGCCAATAGGAAAAGCAATTGCCATGTGAGCCAATTGTGCGTTGGTGTAAGCCTGTGTTTGATCTCCACTTTGAGCCTGCACACTTTGCCCGTATAAGCCGGCTTCAAAAACAGTTAAGTTAAGATTGGAGTAAGAAGCCGGGTTTTTAGGATTAATGTAATTGGTTCTTCTATCGTTGAATTGTGCATTGCTTCTCGCCAAAGAATCGTAGACTCCAGGCTTATAATTGGTTGGTCGCCATGCATAACCTAAGCCTGACATTCCCACATTACCATTAAAGGTTTTTGGGTTGAGTAAACCTATTCCAAATTGAGAATATGGAGAATCAGTAGATGTTTGTGCTGCTGTTTGTTGCACAAAAACTAGCACAAGCATACAGCATATTGCGAAGAATCTAATCGCGGTTGTAAATAAGTATTTCATTCAAGCCTTTTAGCACCAAATTTGGGTCTGCAAAGATGCCATTTTTTAACTCTATTTCAAAGAGATTTGCATCGCCTCCCGTTAATACGATTTTCAATTCATTATATTGCCTTTGATAAGTAGTTATAAAGGACTTAATTTCACCTACTGCTCCATTAATTGCACCACTCAACATAGAGCTAATCGTTGACTTGCCGATCAATTGTGGCAGTTCACTACCTTCCCATTGGATTAAGGGTAAAGCATCAGTAAGCTGATGCATGGCCTTTAGGCGCATTTGCAAACCCGGAGAAATTGCTCCACCCAAATAGCAATGATCGGCTGTTAAAAAATCATAAGTAATACAGCTACCTGCGTCAATTACCAAAAGGTTACTTTTTGGAAACGCTTTCATGGCTCCTGCAACTGCAGCAATTCTATCTTTGCCAAGAGTTTCGGGAGTTTCATACTCCATTTTAAAAGGCAAAGGCAATTGATCACTTAAACGAATTTGAGTGCACTTTAATTCTAACAAGTTCAACTTCTTTTCAGCCTCTCGATTTACCGATGAAATGATTAACGCATCTATTCCTGCAAAAGGGACAAAGGATGAAAATTGATATAAATCATCATTATTAACCACTTTTTGGTCGACTAGATTTCTAAATTTAAACACTCCCAACTTAGTGCGACTGTTGCCTATATCTATTGCTAATTGCAATGCCATGCATCAAAACTAAGCAAAGGAATTAAAAAACTTTATTTTTTTACGTGCAAGTAGAAATATTATTTCTAAATTTGCCGACCAATTGAAAAAAAGGCGGTGCCATAGCTCAGTTGGTAGAGCAAAGGACTGAAAATCCTTGTGTCGCTGGTTCGATTCCAGCTGGCACCACTTCTTTAAAGCCCTAATTGCAACAAGCAGTTAGGGCTTTTTTATGAAGCTGATGAAAGTACTCAGCCAGAAGTCTTTAATAAAAAAGGGCTTACAGAATATGGTCCTTTAATTATGAATGCAAATTTTTAGTTTTCAAACTTTTTCTACTTTTGAACCATAAAAATTTCATAAGTTGATATGAAACTGTACACTTCTATACCGGACAAGCTAAAACCCTATTTTGACAAAGAGCTGAGAGAATACAAAAGTGAATACACCAAAGGCGACTTGCAATCCGCTTGGAGACATCTAGAACGTGCACACATTATCGGACAACGCTATCCATTCTCTCATAGCCTTGCCCACTGGGAAATGCTCCAATTTGGATTCAAAATTAAAAGTACTAAAGAAGTAATTGGTCAAATTCCACGTCTTGTTTTTGGAGGTGTAAAATCTTTCGTAGGAAAAATTCCAGTTGGAAATCCCGGCGGAGCAAACGTACCTCCTTTAAAACCATTCCCTATAGAACAAGATATTCAAGCTATTTTTAAAAAGGTCGGCTTAAACTCAAAGGCGAGCTAAGCAAGTATCTTAATAAGCTTAATTTATCTATATTTGGCATTTTCTACCTAAATATGAGCCAAATAAAAAAAGTAAACGAACGAGACTACTCCATTGACTTTGCAAAAGGAGTAACTGTAATCAGTATAATATTTATACATACAGTGTGGTGGAGTGGAACAAGTTACGCCCCTGATATATTGAGGCAATTAAGCTTATTAATAGATGTACCCCTTTTCTTTTTCTTAAGCGGCTGTAGTGCAACCTTTGCATTTAAAAAAGAAAAGCCATTTAGCGGGATTGTTCGACTCATTAGTTTATTTACTCTCGCTTATTTTATTTACGCATTAATTTATAAGCAAGAACAGTTGTTTGAATTCACCTTTTCTGCATTATTCATCAACTACTTAAACACATACGAAATTGCAGTTTTTAGCAATTCTACATGGTTTATTCTACCATTTGTTATTGTGTATATAACCGGCTTTATCATCATTAAGCAAATTGGAAGCAAAAATATTCTTCTTTTAATCTGTTTAATTCTGTTTTATTTTATTTTAAAATATGATCAAATTCATGCACTTTCTAAATACAAGTTGTTATCACTTTCAGCTGATTACTTGTTCTCCTATCTACTCTTCTTTCTTCTTGGATATTATTTTAAATCAACACTCACACCCAAATTGTATAAAACAATAGGAGCAATTCTACTTTTATGCTCACTATCAGCTACCTTATGGATCTATTGGGACATTCCATTTAATTTACAGAATTATAAGTTTCCACCTAAAATTGAATACGTAGTTGCTTCAATAATTTCAATATCATTATTTTTAATCACAGCTAGATTGATTAAAAAGGAATACAAAATAAACTACATTGGGAAAAATGCGCTTTCCTTCTATTTAGCTCAAGGCATAGGCTCTAGCCTCCTTTTTCAACTATCCCCCTTATTACAAATAGAATGGTATTATAAATTACCAATAATGTTTTTGTTTAACTTAGTTTCTTCAACTATAATTGCTATTGCAGTAATTTACATTTTTAACAATTACACAAAAATTGGCAACACAATTATTAAACGAATTGATGACCTATGACCAAAAAAACAAAATTCCTTCTTTTAATGATTCCCGCAATATTAATTATATGGGCTATTCATTCATTTTCGGAATTTATAGAAGATCGAGAAGGTTTGACATTCACAGCCTCTCTCCTTTCTTTTCATAAAGAAAAATTAATCGACTTCTTCATTTCACTTATTCCAGTATACATTATGGTTCCCTACGCTTTAGTGAAAACGAAAAAGGAGACTAATTAAAACTTTTCAGTAACACCTCAGCCACCTTTAAATCCTCCGGTGAGGTAATTTTAATGTTAGAAGTATTTCCTTCAAAAATTGCTACAGCATTTCCTGCTGCTTCAAAAACTGAGGCATCATCAGTGAAGGAGTCAGAAAATTCTTGATTGTATGCTTCTTTTAACAAAGAAAATTTAAAACACTGTGGTGTTTGCACCAAAACATATTCTGAGCGGTTAAGCGACTTTGAATTTTCACCTTCCACTTTGCGAATGGAATCTTTTAAGGGAGAAACAGGGATTGCAGAATCTTTTTCAGCAGCAGTTTTGAAAGCATTTTGAATGGTCTTTTTACTCACCAATGGTCTTACCGCATCATGAACAGCCACTAAACCTTCATCGATTAACTCAAGTCCTGCTTTAACTGAGTCAAAGCGACTCTTTCCCCCAATTGCAATTTCAATTTCAGCATAAGGCGATTCTTTAGTTAAATTATTCCACCGCTGAACTTCATCTTTGGGCAAAACCAAAACAAGCCTTGCCTGAGGCAAAGCTTGTTTAAACTTATCAATCGTATGTAAAATAATCGCTTTGCCATTGAGTAGAAGAAATTGCTTGGGAATTTCACTCCCCATTCGCAAACCCTTACCTCCGGCTACTATGATTACCGATTTTTTCAATTTACAAAATCAGCATAGCGTCTCCATAGCTATAGAAACGATATTTTTCTTTAATGGCTTCTTTGTATGCTTTCATAATTAAATCATAACCTCCAAAAGCAGCCGTCATCATCAATAAAGTTGACTCAGGTGTATGGAAGTTTGTAATCATCATATCAGCAATACTGAATTCGTAAGGAGGGAAAATAAACTTATTCGTCCACCCTTTATATGGCTTCAATAAACCTTCAGTAGAAACCGATGTTTCAATAGAACGCATACTGGTTGTACCAACTGCACATACCTTTTTGTTTGCCAACTTAGCTTTGTTAACCATTTCAGCAGTTGACTCCGGAATTTCAATTTCCTCAGAATCCATTTTGTGCTTGGTCAAATCTTCCACTTCAACAGGACGGAAAGTTCCTAAACCTACATGAAGTGTTAAAGGTGCAAAGTCTACTCCTTTTATTTCTAATCTTTTTAAAAGGTTTTTGCTAAAGTGCAGTCCGGCAGTTGGTGCAGCTACAGCTCCTTCTTTTGTAGCATAAACCGTTTGGTAGCGTTCTTCGTCTTCGGGCTCAACCGGTCTCTTAATGTATTTAGGTATAGGAGTTTCTCCCAATCGAGTAATGGTTTCCTTAAACTCCTCATGTGTTCCATCAAACAAAAAGCGAAGTGTTCTTCCTCTAGAAGTAGTATTATCAATTACCTCAGCGACTAAATCATCATCCCCAAAGTAAAGCTTATTTCCAATTCTAATTTTTCTCGCAGGGTCAACTAAAACGTCCCAAAGTAAGTTTTCACGATTTAACTCACGAAGCAAGAAAACCTCAATTTTTGCTCCTGTTTTTTCTTTATTTCCATATAAACGAGCAGGAAAAACCTTAGTGTCGTTCATAATCAATACATCACCCTCGTCAAAATAATCAATGATGTCTTTAAACATCTTATGCTCGATTGTTCCCTCTTTACGGTTTACAACCATCAATCGGGATTCATCTCTATTTTGAGCCGGATGCTCAGCCAATAATTCAGGGGGTAAATCGAATTTGAATTGAGATAATTTCATAGGTCAATGCGATTAAAAAACAGTTCAAAAAAATGAGCGGCAAAGTTACTAATTTTTGGCTAAAGCTGCTTTATTGAATTTGAGCAGCTTTTTCAATTTCAGTTTGAAAGTCTTGAATAGAAATTGCCTCATCAACAGAATAGTTGCCAATTTGCGTTCTTCTCAACTCTTTTAAATAGCCTCCAACTCCTAAAATCTCTCCAAAGTCATGTGCCATAGAACGAATATAAGTGCCTTTTGTGCAATGTATTTTAAAATGTACCTCAGGCAACTCTATTTTGGTCAATTCAAATGCTAATATATTTACTTCTTTTGGATTCATTTGAGGCTTTTCGCCTTTGCGAGCAAGATCGTAAGCTCTTTTTCCATCAATTTTTTTGGCAGAAAAAATGGGAGGTAATTGTTCAATTTTACCACTCAGCTTTTGTGCTGCTTCTTGCAATTCCTCATTCCTCAAATGCATGGGGTCAGCTTTTGGCTCAACTTCGCTTTCTAAATCATAAGAAGCAGTGACTGCACCCAATTCAATAATCCCTGTATAAACCTTACTTTGGTCTTGTATTTGAGGAATTTGTTTAGTTAGCTTTCCGGTGCAAACAATTAACAATCCACTTGCTAGTGGATCTAGCGTCCCGGCATGACCAACTTTGATTTTTTTGATTCCCAACTTACTTTTCAGTAAGTATTTAATCTTTTTGATTACATCAAAAGATGTCCAATGTAAGTCTTTGTCGATCAACAAAAGCTTACCATCGAGAAAATCTTGCATTGACTAGTCCTTTGGCTTTCTTAAAATTGCGTAAAACCCTACGCCTAAACCGGTTAAAATAACTAGAGGAGCAAGTGTAATTCTTCTAAAAGAAAACAATTCATCGTAGTTAAAAACATTAGGATCATCAGAACCTCCGCCGGACAATAACAAATACCCAATCACTACAATTATAGCAGCCAAGCCAAAAAGTTTATAATTCTCTTTGCCAAATGCCATTTCATTTTTAGAATTGTCGCTCATAATCTTTTACTTTTAGTATAAATCTCCACTTTGCATGCGTAAGAATTTGCGAACAGCTAGTGAAGTAGATATCCACGAAATTAAAACTCCCAGTACAATTACAGATGCAAAAAGGATTAAATATAAGTTAACGTTCTTTAATTCTACTAAAGTAGGAAAGTTTTGCTCAGCAGAATACATTACTCCCATTAATAAAAGAGTTGCAATAAATCCACTAATTATTCCATTTAAAATACCTCTGGCAACAAACGGTCGGCGAATAAAGCCTCCGGTTGCTCCTACTAGTTGCATGGTTTTAATCAAAAAGCGCTTGGAGTAAATCGCCAAGCGAATTGTATTGTTAATTAAAGCAATTACAACTATCAGCAACAAAATACTAAACCCCAACAGCACAATACTGATTCTTCGAATATTATTATTCACCTCAGCAATTAAGTCCTTTTGATAAACCACTTCTTTAACTGCCGGATAGCGCTTTAAAGCTTTTTCAATTTCCACCGTTTTTTCTTCTACAGCATAATCGGCTTTTAAGTAAACATCAATACTTCCACTTAGCGGATTGTAGCCCAAAAAATCGACAAAATCCTCGCCCAAATCTTTCTTAAGCATCTCGGCTGCCGTTTTTTGGTCAATGTACTCAATTCGATTGGTAAAAGGCTTCTCTTTTAAATCCTCTTGTAGTGTTTTTAATTCCTCAGCCGAAAGGTTCTCTTGTAAATATAGTGAAAAGCCAATATTTTCGCGAACGTGCTCTGATATTTTTTGAGCATTGAGAACAATCATTCCCAACAAGCCCAACATAAAAAGCACAAGTGTGATACTAATTATGGTACTCAAGTAGTTAGACTTAACTTTGATTGCACTTCTTTGTTTTTCTTCTGCGGCCATTGGCGTTTATTTCAGTCTGCGCTAAATTAGAGGAATTGATTAGTTTAAGCAAATGATTTTTTTATTTGAATATCTGTTTATTAATGTATATTGATTTATGAACTGCTATTATAATTTGTTTTTTTGCACTCTGTCTTTACTTTTTTCCATTGATGAAAAAAGTAAACAAAAAAATCTAGGCCTGTTTCCTAATTTAAGTCTTCCGCTCCTAAATGGCGATGATTTCAG
>MDTG01356067.1_pt1 | contig 13851 bp, 13 predicted proteins | sample 811421 | NCBI WGS metagenome assembly MDTG01 (sample SAMN05326645, study PRJNA326480) | marine metagenome | isolation source: seawater | place: Pacific Ocean: South East | collected 2011 | reverse complement strand
TTAATTTACTTAAAATTTTATCAGAATATGTTATTAACATACTAGTTTCATTACTATTCTTATATTTTGAATCTAAATAATTAAAAATATGTAATATATCATTTTTACTTAATTTAAAATTATCAATACTCCATAATATTTTTTGTTGTAATAATAATTTATTATTATCTATTAAATGTATATTTTCTATGAATTCAAATGATTTGATAAATAATTCATAATCCAAATTATAATTTAAGAAAAATAATAAATTTTCAATTAAATGTTCAAATGTTAAATTTATTATTGCACTAGCTTCTTTTGAAAAGATAGTTTTTTTTATATTATCTAATACATATAATTGTTTATCAGAAGTTGATTTAAAATGTATTACATTCTTTGAAATTGAAATTTTATAATTTTTTATATTTATCACACAATTTATATTTAAATTTGATAATTTATTCAATAATAATTTATCTGAAATAGTACTATTTATTGTAATTTCATCATAATTTTTTATTAATTCTATTTGATCAATATCAATATTATTAATAGGTTTTAAAACATAAACGTTTTGGTCATAACTTGACGATAAATATATATATTTCATTATTGTATATTATACATAAACCTTTATATATATTATATAATAATTTCAAATTTATTTAATAATATGATAATCCATCTTAATTTAACTATTTAAGTAGATTGTCATATATCCATACTAATTTAATTATTTAGGCGAATTTTTTCTATTTGAACTTCTCTTAAATGATATATTCATATTATTTAACATATTTATATTGTCATAGTTAGTATTTTTTACTACTGTCATTTTTTTATTATAATTAGTATAAGATGTATATCTATTTATTGATGTATCAATATTATTAACATAATATTGATTCTTTTTATTTAGACAACTATTATCATTATAAATCATTAAAAATATAATAATAACTAAAACTATTTAAGTAACCTAAAAGATTATCAATTTTTTAGTCAGATTCATAGTCTGAATATTGTAAATTATCATCAGAATAATCAGAATTTGAATCATCTGTTTCCATATCTGTTTGTCTTTTTGGCTTTTTTAAATTTATATTAGTATTTTTCACTTTAGTTTTATTAATTAAATCTGGTTTTTCTTTGCAATTATCAGTAATTAATTCTGTATTTGTCATTACACCAAAGTTAGTTTGTGGCAGAAAATCTATCTGGATCTGTCTAATTTCTTTTAAAATACCTTCTCTAATTTTATCTTTTTTATTTAATTCAAGTTGAATTTCTGATATTTCTTTACAAATTATAATATATTTATCTTTTAATTTATTAAATTTTTTATTATAATCATTATTATCAGTTATTTTCATTTCCATTTCATTAATTAATTCTAGTTTTAACTTTTCATTTGATTTACTTTTCATAATAGTTTTATTAGGTGAATCTATAATAATTTCTTTATCTAAATGAATACTATTATCTGTATCACTATCTGAATTAATATCTACTTTTTTTGTTTTTTTTACTACTTTACTCTTTTCTTTTTTACTAGCTTTTTTAGTTTTTACTGGTTCAGTTTCTTCAGTTTTTTTAACAGCTTTCTTAGTTTTCACTGATTTAGTTTCTTCATCTTCTTCAATTTTTTTAGTAACTTTCTTAGTTTTTACTGGCTTAGCATCTTCTATTTCATCAGTTTTTTTACTAGCTTTCTTAGTTTTTACTTCATCAGTTTTTTTACTAGCTTTCTTAGTTTTAACTGGTCCATCTTCATCAGATTTTTTACTAGCTTTCTTAGTTTTAACTGGTTCACCTTCATCAGATTTTTTACTAGTTGATTTTTTTGTTTTTTTTTTAGTTTCCTTAATATCTAGTTCTGTATCAATATTATTTTTACTAGCATCATCTTGTAATTTAGATTCTTCTGTATCAATATTTTTCTTTCTAGGCATTTTATTATATTTAAACCTTAATTGTTTAAATATAATATTTCAATTTTCTTTTAATCTTAAAATTGTTTCAAAAGGACAATGTTCACTAATATTTAAATTATATATTTTATGACTGATTACTTCGATATTAAATTTATTTAGTATATATTCGCTTAAATTATTAAAATTTTTAATTAAATTAGTACTATAGATAAAAATATAACTTTCTTGTTTACATGTTTTTAAATTTGTAATTATATTATTTATTTTTGAAATATTAATTAATTCCTTAAATTCTTTATCTAAATCATAAAAACATCCTGTAACAATATGTATTTTATCATTACTAATATTATTACAAATGTATGTTATTAACTCGATCATTTCATTTTCTCTTATTTTATTTAATTCAATTTCGGAAATTGAATCTGGTATTAATTCCAAATTATAAATACAAAAACTAATATTAAAATAAGATAAACATAATTTTTGAAATCCGTATTGATAAGTATTAATTTTTTTATAACTTTCATTATTAAATACTGAATATTGCGATTTTAAAATTTCTAAATTAGTAATTATCAATAATCCTAGTTCTTTAACATAAAAATATTTTTTATTACATAAACTAAAATTAATTTTACGTAATCCTTGTATACAAATTATATTATCTGTATCATTATATTTATTTATAAAGTTTTTTAAGATATTATTATTATATTCAGAATCACTATTATTATTATAATTATATGTTATAATATGTAAATCATTATAATTTTTTTTTGAATGTAAATTTCCCATTTCTATAAGTAACTATAAATAATTATAGACATGGTTAACTAAAAATGAGCTCTATAATTAGCGAATTGGTGATGTGGTGATAAATAAAAATATGGAAATAATCCATAAATAAAAGGACCTAAGTATCCTTTTGTTCTATAAGGTAATACTCTTCGATTATATACAGGATCTCCTCTTAAATCATATGACATATTACGAGTATTTCTTGTAGAAATAGGAATCCAACCATAAAAATTTTCTTTATTAGTAAATTTTACAAATAAAACTATAACTAAAATAAATATTAATATTTTTTCCCAGTTTTCCATTATATATACTAAAGATTATATTTATGATTTAAATATACATACTTAATAATGGATGATCTTCTTTTTTCTTCTTTGTATCTAAGAATATATCTAAACCTTTATTTAAGTCATCCATATTAATTACTTTACGAAATTCAGGATTCTTACCAAAAATCCGCAAAGAATGAGCAATTTTAGTTGAGAATAGTAATAATTCCATATCTCCACCAAAATTAGGGAATTCTTTATAATTTTTTTCAAAAAATTTATATAATTTATTAGAACTATCTGTTAGATTTAAATTATTATCTAATGACCATTTATTTTCACTTATTTTTCCACTAAAAATTTGTCCTAATTCTAAAAAAGTATAACTATTAATTTCATATCTAAAAGGAAATCTACGTCTTAAACCTTCATTGTATGTAAAGAAACATTTTTCTAATTCATTTTCATATCCTGCAATTATAACAGCAAATTTTCCTTTTTGTTCAGTAAGATTTTGATTTAATGTATCTATACATTCTTTTGAAAAAGAATCTTTTTTATCACTATTTCCTAATGAGTAAGCTTCATCAATGAATAATACTCCACCAATAGCTTCATCAATTACCTTCTGAGTTTTCATTGCTGTATGTCCTACATATTCACCAATTAAATCAGATCTTCTCGCTAATGTAAATTTAAAATCTATTTTTTCTCCATTAATTGGAGATTGAAATTCAGAGCCTTTTTTACATTTGAAAACACCCATTTTGAAATAAATTTCACCCAGTACATAAGCTAATTTTGTTTTACCAACACCAGGTGGGCCTGTAATAATTGTATGCATTAGATCTTTATCTTCATCTAAATTTTGAAGGAAATATATAATTTGTTTTATTATATTATCTTTAATATTCGTCATTCCTACAAAATTCTTTAATTTATTAAGTGGATTAATTAATTTTTTTAATTTATTTAAATCAAAAGTGTATTTTTTTTTATTGTCTAATTCAGTTGTAATTTTAATCAATGTATCTAAAGTATTGATATTTGTATTAATTTCATCATATTTAACATCATTTGATAATTTAAACTCTTGAATTTCTTCTAATGTGTCTACTTCCTCATTTTTTTCATGTTTTAACATCATTTCAAATATTTGACTAAGAGGGGGTGGCATCATATTTTGTGGCATAAAATTAGGATTATTATTTTTAATTCTTTGACAATTACTAGAATGTACTGGAATTATTTTAATAATATCATTATTTGGTAAGTTATTATCATTATTTAATGATAATTTAGTTTTTATTTGTGATTTTAGAGTTTTATTTTTATTTTTATTTCTATCATTTCTATTCTTATTTTCGTATGTGAATGAAGTTATTTTTTTGTCGGACATATTTAATAATTATAAGTATATCTATATTCTTATAATATAAAAAAAAAATCAATTTTTTACGAAAAAGTACATAAAAAAGATTCTATATTATATAAAATATATAATGAGTAAGTTTATTTTATGGAATAATACTGATATATTTGGTTTATATGATAATTTAGAGCATGTATCTTCAATTATGTTAGATAATATTATAAATTATTTAACAGTTTATGTAGAATTTAAAAAATTAAATGATAGAATTAATTTTCCAGATTTTACATTTAAAATAGATGAAATAAAAGAAAATAATACAAAAGAGAATCTTTTAACTTATAATTTAATTAATGATAATATTCAATTATTATATTCTTTAAATAGTTCAAATAATAAAATGTCTCAAATAGTACATTTATACAGTAATATATCAGATAATAATATTTTAGAAACTATTTTAAATAATAAAAATAATGATTATAATATTTTTGAGGAAGCTTCGTCTGAATCATCCGATATATCATCAGATACATCGGATTTAAATGATTCAAATGATAATAGTTTAAATTTAGTATTTGAGAATACTAATGATGAAATTGCGTTAATTGAAGATAATAATAAAAATGATTTAATAGAACAGCAAAGACAAAAAATAGAAGATTTATTAAATAAAAAGAATATTTTAGAAAATAAAAAAAAGAAGGAAAAAGAAAAAGAGGAAGAAATAGAAAGAAGATTTAATGTAGATTATGATGTTTATATAAAATTAAGAAATAAATATACTTTAGAAAATGTTCCAGATATTTTTAAATATAAGTATATTATTTTTAATAAAATAGAGAAAAATAATTTATTAGAAGATAGAATTAAAGCGAAAGAATTTTATAAGAATAATTTTAATGTAATAAATAAAAATATTGGGAGTAGTATATTTAATAATATTTTTAACCAAAAAGAACCAGAAGAAGATTTAATAGATTCAGAAAATTCTGGTCAGACTTTTGATAATATCAAAGAATTAAGTGATTCAGATGAATCAATTAATAATGGGAATATACAATCAGAAGATATATTATTACATTAGATATCAACAGTTCTTACTTTAGTATTATTAAATTTTTTTTGATTATTAGATTTAATATAATGAAATTTATCATGATCAGTTCTATTAGAATATAAACATAAATTATTCAATTCTTCATACATATGTCTAATTACAAATGATATTGTATTAATACATCTGACTAATTCTTTATTTTGAATTTCATTATCTTCCACGTAATATTTATTGATGCATTCTAACAATGCGTCACAATCAGCATATACCATGTTATGTGGGTAATGATCTGCATAACATCCTTTTTTACCTTTTTCATAATTATACGTACAGTCATGTTTGTAATTACAAAATTTGTAAGAACTACGAATAATTTTATCTTTTTTAATAAAATTATAATTATGTAAAAATAATGTTTGGGTTATTTTATCACTCAATATATTTGATGTTTCCTTCAGATAAGAAATACATTCAATAAAAAATATTTTATTTATAATATTATTTTGTATACTTTTACTTATATATGATGAAACTAAATCTTGTTGTTTTAAAATTTCTAAAGAGGTTAAATTATTTAAATTTTTTTCTTTTAAAATTTTATTTATTTCATTTAATATTTTTTCATTATTCAAACTAAAATCAATTGAATTTATATTCAATTTAATTTCTTCTTCGTCATTGTCGGATTCATGTACTTCTATTTTTTCATTTTTATAAAAATCTTCGAAATTTATTAAAGAACTCCATTTTACTTTATCTGAACTCATTTATTTTAAATAAAGATACTTTTTTAAATACTATTAATATTACATAATTAAAGAAAAATATATTTATATAATATAATGGATGATGACGATATATATGATAAATTATTAAAACAAGGTTTTTTAAAACGAGAAGTTGATATTAATAAAATAAAAAATAAGAAAAAAGAGCAGAATAAAAAGAATAAAATTTTAAATAAGGTATTATATAGAAATTATGAATTAGATGAAGATGAAAAATTTGTACCAGATATAATATCAATAAAAGAAGAAAAGAACTTATATATTGATAATTTAATTGAAGATGAAGATGATAATTATATTAACTATTTAAAGAACAAATTTGAGATTGAATTAAAATATTATACATATGTTAAACCGAATAACATATCAATAATTAAACCAGGAGGATATTTAAGATGTATTGATATAGATGAAAATTTAAAGTGGGGAGGAACAGTAATGAAATTAATTAATGAGAAGAATTTAAATAAATTCAAGATTCAGTTAATGAATACGAGTAATAATTTTTGGACAATTAAATATAGTAAATATTATGTATTTTATAAGAAAAATATAACATATAAAGATACATTTAGAGATATTTTTATAAAAAAAGCAAATTTAAATTTTTAACTATTATAAACAATTGGTTTCTTACTAAATACTACATCAATGTTAGATAACTGATATGGAACATTATTTACATGATCTTCGGGAAATGCTTTTTGATATAATTTTCTATTTCTTTCAAAAAAGAATATTGTTTTAAGGGAATCATCTAATGTCTTATTATTTTCCATAATTGTTTTATATTCTAAATTAATAGTTTCTATTTTTTTCTTCTTTTTAAAATTAAAGTATAAATTAGATAGAATATTTTTGAAAAGAATTATATATATTACTTTAAAAATATTCTCAACTAAATCAACTTCTGGTATACTATAAATTTTTATTAAAATTAAATTATTTTGATTCTTATATAAATTATCAAATGTTTCACATCTATTTAATAGAATTTTCTTTAATTTTCTTCTTTTTCTTCTTTTCCTTCTTTTACCTCCAAAAATATAATTAATATCATATTTTTTAATTTGTTTATTATCTTCACTGGATGAATTATTATTTTCTAAATCAGAATTATCTTCTGATTCAGAATCATATCCTGTATCAGAACCACCCATAAATCGATTTAACATACCATCATCTCCTACTAAATTATCAAGAACTATATTATCATTAATTGCAGAACTTAATAATCCATCTTTTCCAGTGACAATATTAAATAATTCAGATTCTCCTGTTAAATTTCTTAAATGTTTTAAAATTTTTTTATCAGCTTCTTGATCATAAACTTTTTTAGTAATAGGTTTTTGAACTAAAAATAAAAGATTATATGTGTATGTATTACCATATGTTTTTTTTAATAATACTATTCTTATATTGAAGTTTGAAATATTTTCATTAAATTTTTTGATTTTATCAAAGTTAAATAATGATATATGTGTGTCAATTTTAGATCGATCATCAAATAAATTACTTTTAATTCCATCTTCAAAAGATTCAATATGATAAAAATTGCTAGATTGAATACTATCAATGAATGACTTTTCAGCTTCCATTTTATAAGGAAGATACTCAAATAGTCTTTTAAATTCTAATTTTAAAAAATCATTAAATTGCATTACTTAATAATATAAAGATAATAAATTTAAATAAAAGAATTTAAACAAAATTCTTTTATATAATATAATGAGTAGATTGGGTGATGATTCTTATAAAAGACCAAAAAAAACATTAACTGATAAATTATCAGCAGAAGAAATAAAAGAAAAGTTAGAAGATTATATTGAAGTTGAGGATATATCTAAAGTACCACTAAATACACATATTAGATATTTTACAGAGAAAGAAGATAAAGATAAAAAGAAAAAAATTAAAGTATTTAGATTAGGAGGATTTTTAGTAAATAAAAATAATTATGATAAATATGTTATCTTAAGTAATGTTCCAGATACTGGTGTTATTAATGCAAATAAAAAAACATGGTCTGTAAATACTAAAACATCTATATTTTACAGAAAACAAAATTTAGATGAAATAAAGGAACAATATCAAGATGAATTGGATGAATTATATGACGAGGTAGATAATTTAAAAAAACAAATTAAAAAATTAAAAGCGGAAAATACAAAATTAAAGAATAAGAAATCAAATTAAAAATGTATTTTTATTAAATTTACATTCTAATAATTCTTTTAAATCTTCTGTATCTTCATCAAATTCATCTTTTTTAAATTTTGTATAAATATTTTTAAGGATATTAACTTTATCTTTAAATTTATATCTATAACAATGATTTATACCAGTTTTTTGAGTAATAATATAATCAATTTCTGATTCACAATTTATCATAATTATATTACCATATTTAAAAACTAAACTAGCTAATGCAGTTAAAAATTTCTCTCCTGTTTTTTGTGGCATAAAAATACCATTTTGTGGAATTGGATCTATTGCATATTTTATATTATGAAATGTATACAATTTTGAATCATATTCTAAAGTAGGAAAAGTATATGTTAATACATCTTTTTTAGATGTATTTAATTCATCTTCATAAACTTTATAATATAATTCGATATTTTCAATGATATCTTCAATATCACCTTCTGAACTATCTTCAGTAATTAAATCTATTTTATTTGGAAATTTATTATATTTCATTTTTAAATATGCTAATGGAATATTTATATGAAAGTCATCAACATTTACGATAATAATATTTTGAATTTCTTTTAATTCAAAAAAGAAATTAAATAACGGATGTATTTGTTTATAAAATTCACATGAATCTTTATTAAATTCTTTTAAAATATAATTCACAGCTTTTATTTCCTCTTTATAAAATGGTATTTCAAATTGTGAATCAAACTTCTGTGCTAATATTTTTAAAAATGGTAATTTTCTTTTTAAATCATCAAAGTATTTGAATGGTTGATCTGAAATTAGACCAATAAATATTAAAGAATCATGATTATTATAAATTAAATTAAATATTTTATTATATAATTCTTTATTTGTTTTAATTTTAGGTATTAATGAATTATTAGTATATTTAATTGTGTAATATTGTGACATATATATATATAATATATTTAACCATACTTAAAAGGATTTCTTATAATTAATTATAATATGAGTGATGAAACTATTAGAATTGCAGTTGCTGGTAATGTAGATTCGGGAAAATCTACATTAGCTGGTGTTTTACTAAATAATTGTTTAGATGATGGTAGAGGCAGTTGTAGAAAATTAATTTTAAAAAATAAACATGAATTAGAAACAGGTAGAACTTCATCAATATCATTTAATAACTTTTATAAAGAAGACGATGATAGTAAAAATAGAAAAATTGTATCTTTAATTGATTTAGCAGGTCATGAGAAGTATCTAAAAACTACAATTTCAGGTATTTCAGGATTATTTATTGATTATGGATTAGTTTTAGTTGCTGCAAATATGGGTATTACTAAAATGACGAAGGAACATATAGCATTATTATTATTTTTGAAAGTGCCGATAATTGTATTAATAACTAAAATAGATATGGCTCCAGATAATGTTAAAGAGGCGACTATAAGAAAAGTAAAACAAATAGTAAATTTACCAATTTTTAATAAGAAAGCATATCAGTTTTTAGAAGATGAAGTTAAATGTAAAAATGAGTTAGAACATTTTTCTCAATTACAAGATCCATTAGATACTTTTATTCCTATAATATCAATTTCAAATAAAACAGGTCAAAATATTAATATATTAAAAAATTGGCTATTATCATTCAGTACAAGAAATCATTGGTCAAAGACAATTGATGGAAGTATAATGTATGTTGATTCTAAATATACAGTTAAAGGTATTGGATTGGTAGTTTCTGGAACTGTCAGAGGTAAGCCTATTAAGGTAAATCAAAAGTTATATTTAGGTCCAATAAATGATAAATTTATTCCATTTAAGGTACGTTCTTTACATAATAATATGAGGGAGAATGTTAATGAAATAAAGAATAATGAGATAGGTTGTATAGCAGTAAGATTTACTGGAAAAGAGAATTTAACAAAAAATCAAATAAGAAAAGGTGTTATTGTAATGGATAATGAGGATTTTCAAAAAAATGTGTGTAAAAAATTTAAAGCGAAAATAACAATATTAAATCATTCTACAACAATTTCTAATAATTACCAACCGGTAATTCATTGTGGATTAGTAAGACAAGCAGCTAGAATTAAAATATTAGAAACATTAAATAATAAAAATAATAATAATAAATTACGTACTGGTCATAAGGCAATTGTTGAATTTACATTTTCATTCAGATCAGAATATATTGAAACTGATACTACGTTTTTCTTTAGAGATGGTAATACTAAAGGTTATGGGACAATTACTGAATTATTATAAATATAATAACATAAATTATTTTATTTATATAGAATATGGAAAAATTACAAGATATAATAAAAGAGGTTTATAATGAACTTATTAATGAAGAGAGTGGTGAAGTTGCTGATTATATACCTGAACTTGCAAATGTTGATCCAAAAATGTTTGGTGTAAGTGTTTGTATGGTAAATGGTGATACTTTAAACTTAGGTAATTATGAAAAGTATTTTTGTTTACAATCATGTAGTAAACCATTATCATATTGTATAGCTCATGATATGTTAGGAAGAGATACAGTTCACCAACATGTTGGGTATGAACCAAGTGGACAAGCGTTTAACGCATTTATATTAAACAAAAATGGATTACCTCATAATCCAATGATAAATGCAGGAGCAATTATGGTTGCATCTTTAATTGAAAAAAATAAAGAACCATCAAAAAGATTTAATTTAATAAAAGAGTATTATTCAAAAATGGCAGGAAATAAAAATATTGGATTTGATAATTCTGTATTTCTTTCTGAACAACATCATGCAGATAGAAATATTTCATTAGCATATTACATGCGTGAAAATGGGGCATTTAAAAATAATATTACACCAAATCAATTAACTGATAGTTTAAATTTATACTTTCAACAATGTTCCACAACTATTACATCTGAAATGGGATCAATTATAGCAGGTACATTAGCTAATGGTGGTATTTGCCCAATTACTCAAGAGCAAGTAATAAGTACTAATTCAGTTAAAGATTGTTTAACACTTATGTATGGATGTGGAATGTATGATTATAGTGGGCAATTTTCATTTGAAGTAGGGCTTCCAGCAAAATCAGGAGTAAGTGGTTGTATATTATTGGTTATACCGAATATGATGGGAATATGTATATGGAGTCCTAAATTAGATTCACAAGGAAATAGTGTAAGAGGTATTGAATTTTGTAAAAAATTAAATAATAAAATGGATTTACATTTATTTCATAATATTATTGGTAATAAAATAGATCTTAATAATTCAATAGTTAATAATTTTATAACATTTTGTAGTAATGGTAATCTTAATGGCATTAAGAAAATGATTGATAAAATAGATATAAATTGTGCAGATTATGATAAAAGAACACCATTACATTTAGCAGCAACTGAAGGACATATTCAAGTTGTTGACTTTTTATTACAAAATGGATCTAAAATAACTGAAGATAGATGGGGAAATACACCATTAAATAATATTGAGAGTAAAGATGGGGAGATATATATTAAAATTAAAGAATTATTAGAAAAAAATATAAATAATTTGTAATTAATTTATAATGTATATATAATGTCTACCCCAGATTTTAACAAGTATTATCCACATTCATTAAAAGTGGATGAATTAGTAGCGGATGAACAAATAAATAATAAGAATAGAAAAAACTTACAAAATTTAAACAATGTAAATGATTATTTATGTGTATTTGAAAATATAGGAATTGAATATCCAGAAGCTGCTTTAGGATTAAAATATAGAAGTTCTACTACAAAAGCTGAAAGAAAAGATTTATGTGAAAATAAAGGAAGAAACACAAAAAATGTAGAAGCATTAATTTATATAAAAAAAGATGATTGGATTAATCCAGATGAAGTTGATTATGAATGTGGAGTATTTAATATGGATGGAACACGAAAAACATATCATAAAACACCATCTCAAGATCCAAGAAAGTTTCCTTCAAAGAAATTATGTGATAAATACTATGATAAAAATTCAGGAAATGATTTTTATACAAAAATGGTATCAAATAAACTGGATACTCCAGCAATAGATTTAAGAGCTCCTGATATTGATGATAAATATTTAAATGATTCAAAAGGCAAATTATTTTGGATGGTTTATATAATTGCTATGTCATTTTTTATAATGTGGACTTTAAAATATAATGTTCAAAGACCATATCAATTTTATGATTATATTCAATCAATTTTTGTTAATAAAGGTATGTATTTGATTATTATTTTTGGAATTTATATTTATCTTTTTTGTCCGTTCGATACATGTTATCATAATAATGATACTCCATTATGGAGAAAAGATTTTAATAGATTTGCTAAAGAATGTATGTGTGACTATACAAATAATAACGTTTCATATATGGAAGAAGGTGTATGTACTAAATATGATAATTCTTCATGGATGAAAAAATTTGATAGTATAATAGGTTTATTTTTAAACTTAAATAGAAAAATAGAAAGACCTTTAAAATATATAAATAGTAGTATGTGTAATTATTGTGAAGTGGACTATCCATGTATAGATAGAAGACCATATAATTCGTTATTTATTACAACACCTGAATATTTAACAGTTTATAGTAATGATTTAAAAAATGATACAAATAAAACAGTTAGTAATTATGCTAATAGAAAAAATTATGTTGCAGCAATTAATGAAAAATATAAATATAAACAAAATAAACCATACGATACTGGTACAATAATTCATCTAAGAACAGATGATGATTATGATAAAGTTTTATTAATGAGCTGTTTAAAAATAAATCCTAATAAAAATAATAGAACAACAGGTATAGATGGATCAGATTATTCATATTCTTGGATTTATGTGAGAGATAGGAATGGATTAACAATCTTTAATGATTTAATAGAAAATTTACGAGTTAAAGTATGTCCTTATTCTTTTAGAATTTTAGCAGTTGCAACAAATTATGAGTTATTAGATTATAATATTCCAATATCTGAATATGATTTTATAACAAAGGTTGAGAAGAATGAAATAGATTATAAGTCATATCCATATTTTCCCACATTTGATTTAAGTAAATTAAAATCATTTGAAAGATATAGAAAATATCTATTTAATGATAGACCTGACTTTATTAAAAGAAAATTGATTTCAATATATAAATATTTAACAAGACATCCTTCACAAAAATTTAGAACTAAAAATATAACAATATTAGGAGGAAATATATTACGCTATGATTTGTCTTCTTCAAAATTAGATTTAAATAACAAAATATTAGATGATTACTATTTAAAAAATATAAATTATATTAGTCAATGTTCAAAATATATTAATAAACTTAATGAAATAAATGACTATCATAATGATGATGAGGAAGAGGAAGAATATTTAAAATATTACAATAATAGTCATCAAGCAATACCTAGAGATTTTTATTTAACAGCTAATTATAAATTAGATATAGAAGGAAT
>MDTG01263156.1_pt1 | contig 13851 bp, 11 predicted proteins | sample 811421 | NCBI WGS metagenome assembly MDTG01 (sample SAMN05326645, study PRJNA326480) | marine metagenome | isolation source: seawater | place: Pacific Ocean: South East | collected 2011 | reverse complement strand
TCACTCCATTTACTATCAAAAATCATACACATTATATTTTTTTCTTTTTCAATAACTGCATAATCAATTGAAATTGATCTAATCTCTTTAAATGCCGCCTTGTCCAGATTAATAATTTGATTTGCTTTATTTAAAATTGTTTTTGTCAAAACTTTGTCACAAGAGTTTGATATATCCTCTGCATATGTTTTTATAGAATTAATTATCATTTTTGATTGTCCAAAAAAAATTCCTGTGTTCCAAAAATAATTTTTTGACATAAGCATTTTTGTTGCTTTTTCTATATTTGGCTTTTCAATAAAATTAATTACTTCTCTTAACATCTTTGAACCATTCTTTGTCTGAATATAGCCATAGGATATAGATGGAAATTTTGGTTTTATCCCAAATAGATACCAATTTTTGTTATTTATGTTATGTCTTGTAGTCTCAATTATTCTCTGAAACTTATTCTTATCAGGAATTAGATGATCTGAAGGTAAAATTAATAAATAATCTTCATTTACTTTTGTTATACAACTAGCGAGATATATAGCTGCAGTAGTATTTTTTGCTTCGGGTTCCAGTATAATCTGACAATCTAACTTAAGTTTATTTAACAAATTAATGACGTAAAACTTATATGTATTTGAAGTAATAATTATTGGCCGCCTGATATAAGGAATACCATTTAATCTTTCTAAAGTTAATTCTAACAATGATTTATCGTTAAAAATTTTTAGAAATTGTTTAGGCATTTTGGTTCTACTCAAGGGCCATAATCTAGATCCTGAACCTCCACATAGTATTATAGGCTGAATAAACAATCTAAACCTTTAAGTATTATAAAATCTTTAATTATATATCATATATTTATCTTATTTTTTGAAATATAACTATATGTTTTTGTTATCCAAATAAACCTCCATTAAAAATGTGAAAAAGGTAGATTTAATAAATTTATGAAATTAATTTTTAGTTAAAATAAAATCAAATCTTTTTTTGAGCCATTTTCTTCTATCAGGATTTTTCATTTGCCAAATATATTGGTCAATCCAAAAATGCACTACTGTTATTCCAAGTATTATTGACATACCTAATAATGCAAAATCATCAAACTTTTCGTCCAATGAACTTCCATTTTCCCATAAAAATTTAGCAACAAATAAGATACATATTAAAGCAATAATAGGATAAAAGGATTTAAACGTAATATGATTTTTTTTAACATTATTGAAGCTATGAAAAAATAAAAATACTAAATATTGAAGACCGTGAGCAGCTGCAAAGGCTCCATATCCAATCATTAGGTCTTTGGAAACATACATTGTAAACAAAAATGTTGAACAGATAAAAAAACCTAGTGCATAAAAGTAATGTTGCTTTTTAATCATTTGAAAAACATGATACATGATAAAAAACAATGATAGTAAAAATAAAATCATTCCAAATTCATAAAACAAATCAATGTAATTTTGAAATTCTCCTGAAATATTTATATATTTTGAACTAATACCCAAATCAGTTTCACGTATTTTAGATACACCTATCATACCAATTATAGCACATATTTTTAGAAATCTTTTTTCATTAACACTTATAGACTTTTTTCTTGTTGAAATTGATATAAAAGACAAAACTCCTATATTTTGGGCTCCAAAATGCCAAGTTTGATATATCAAGTATCCTAACGCCCCATAAATGAAGAAATCCCCATCAGTATTACTAATTAAATAAACAGTGATTGAAAACAGTAATAGTGGAACTAAAATCATTTTAAAAGGATTTTGAATAAAGAAATTTCTTACATCTCTATCAAAAAACAGATATGAAGTCCCAAAAACATGTGTTGAACCTAACAAAATTAGGAAAGGAAATATTCCGATGCTACCGAAAGTTAGAGGAAATTTGTATGTGATTAACAGTACAACTAAAGGTAAAACAGAAGCTAAAATTAAAGAAAACAGAAAAAAATTAGTGGTATTAAATTTTATAATATTCATATTAAACTATGTTTTTAAATATTTTATCTTAACATATCTTAGTATTAAGATTTATATTAATTTAAATTTTCTAGCAATAAAAAATTTTAAATATATTTCATCTAATTACAGTAATTCAATTTTAAAAAAATTTAATGTTTTACGATTACTTTGAATAATAAATATTTTAAATTGTGAATAGCTTTTGTGTAATTTTTAGAGCCTTTGAATTAAAAAAATGGAATAGTTTAATAACATTAAATTTTTAGTTTTGATAGAGTGTAAAAAATTGACATTTCACAAACAAACTATAATTTATAATAAATTCAATTTAATTCAACAAGCTAGGCAACAACAATTTTATGGGTATTTCAACGCATATATTTAGAACTATTTTAAAAGAACATAAATTCAAACCCCTAAAAGGGAAAGGTTTACTTTTAGGAAGACAGTCTATATTTTTTGACCAATATCAAATGAAAAATATTGCTAAACAAGAAGGTGTTAAATTAAAGCAGATATCTTTAGCTACTGACACAGAAACAAGAGCTGGAGGTAAAATAGTGGATTATGATCTATTTAAACATTTTACCGATATGAATTTTGATGCACTAGATATTACAGATTATGAAGGTGCTAATGTCATTCATGACATGAATACTCCTCTACCGGATAATTTGTTTGAAAAATATGATTTCTTATATAATGGTTCATGCATGGACAATCTTTTTAATCCAAGTCAATTTATTCAAAACTGTACAGATTTGTTAAAACCTAATGGAACTTTTCTTAGTATTGAACATGGTTCTAGTTTTCCTGGTGGTTATCTTTTCTATTCGCCTGACTGGTTTTTAGATTTCTTTGCTATCAATCAATTTAATGACGCTCAGGTTTTTGTTGCTGACTTTGCAGGTTTTAAAAGCCCTCACCACATTGAATCTCCTTGGCAACTATGGAATTGGAATCCTTTATGCCATGGTATACCTACTGAACACTCTATTCATCTAAATCCTTCTAATAGATTGATATTAGTAGTTGCTGAAAAAGGTCAATCTATATTTGAAATTAAGCAACCTGTACAAGGACAATATAGGACTAGCGAAGAAACTTTAAATCCAATATATGAAAATAGTTACAAAAAATTTTTAAAATCTAACAGGTTGAAATATTTTCAAAATCACATAAATCCGATTGACTGGCAAAAATCAGGATCAATTTCAAATCTTGCTTATATAGGAACACTATGAAAATTACTTTTTTTAATAATTTTTTTGCTAAATTTTTTATTTCTGCAAAACGTCAGAATGAAAAAAAAACAATCATAATTGGAAATAATAGGCAATTTAATACAAAACTTATCACTAAATTCTCATGTTCTTGCAGATGGTGTAATGAGGACTAAATAAAAAAAATCATAAATTTTTCATCAAAAAATCCAAAGATTGACTTATTATTTGATTTGCAAACCTATTAATTATTTTAGTAGGCATGTAGACAAAAGTTGGAACAAAATCAACACCATAAAAAATATTGCCAGATAATCTAATTCCTGAATTATTATTTATAGTTTCAAACTTTAAATCATAATCAAAATCACCACCAATTTTTCTATTAAACATATTAATAAAAGCATCTAAATAGTAATTAGGAAAAGATTTCAATTTAATATTTCCTGTTCCTTTCATTATTATTATTTGATTATTAACATCTATTTTGTTAAATTCCAAATTTCCAAAAATGACTAGTAAAGCTTTGCCATTACCCTTTTCAATTATAAAAGTAGTTTCGAATTGTTTTTTAGAACTGTAGTCATTTTTAGAATTAACTAATTTAAGTGATTGACAGGTTATTGTTTTATTAACATGGACAAATTTTGAAAATGTTTTACACAAAACATCTGGATTCTTTAATAATAAGATTAAGTTTTGATTATTAGAATTAGTTTTCTTAATTATATTTACCAAAATCTTATTATTTTTTTTGTCTTCAATACTACTAGAATTAATAATGTTTTTATATGGGAAAAAAACACTATTCACTATAATTACACAAGCAAAACTCATTAAAAAAAATAAGAATATTATTTTTGTAATACTTACAATATACTTAAAAAAAATCATTGATTAGCTCTAAATCTTTCATAAATATTAATTAAAATAATTTTATAAAAATAATTCTTTATATTTTTTCATAAAACTTCTTGAGATTCTTGATTTAGAAAAATACCCATAATGACTTTTAGTTAGAAGATGTTTAAATTCCTCTTGAAATGGGCAACTAAAATGATCCGTAAAGTTTTCATTAATTTTTGATAACATTTCATTAGTTAAATTTAGAATATCAGTTTCTGAATTTTCCAAAACATTTATTCTGGCATTTTTGTATTGATTTGAATAATTATAGTTTGAAATTTCACTTTCTAAAATTTCTTTATATGTTAAATTTCTTTTAAGCTTATCACTCCATAACAATTTAGGAATAAAAATGTCTTTTTCAGTTAACCAACCAACACTAATAGGAACAACATTTGTAACTGCGCAAGGTATACCCATTACCGAAGCAAGACAAGTTATCCCTGAGGTATTACCTATCATGAAACTTGCTTTTCCTATTACGCAGAAATCTAGTCTATCAGATTTCAAGTTTGACCATGCATAATCAATAACATTTTTCATTTTTTTTAATTTAGGCATATTCTTATCTCCAATACGAACAACCCATCCCCCAAGATCTGTAATCCTCTTTACGGCCAAGAGCATATTATTAATATTAGAATTTCTATAATTTTGAATATGGTCGTCTACTCTTGAAAAACCTTCTGTTCTAGCATGAACAACAACATACCAGGAATTTTTAGGCAAACCTAATTTAGATAACATTTCATTGGCCCATTGGATATCTTTTTTATTCAACTCTAAAACTACATTCCTTTTTCCCCATTTATTATAAATATAATAAGCTTCCTGAAATTGTTGTTTATTTCTTAAATATTTTTTCCCGTCAAAAGACATAATTCCAAAATTTGACAAACAGTTTACTATGAAAAACATAATTTTAGATTCGTATACATAAAAATGCTTTTTCCAATATTTAAGCAAATGATAATTTGAAATAAAATTTTTATCTAAAACCATTATGTGTTTATGTTTTGTTTTACATAATTTTATTTCTTTGATTAAGCAATCAGGTTCTACTGCAAAATGCCCTATACGTTCATAAAATACTTTAAAATGTCTCACGCCTAGGATATGGAAAAAAATAGAAAATGGGATAAGAATTAATGATATTAAAAAAGTTGTTATTTTATATATTGATTTTAAAAGTATAGTTTCCACTTTCATTGAAATTATTCTTTTAAAGAAAAAAAGAAAATAATGTTTATCAAAAAACTTAGTCATTGAAATCAAAACTTTCTAAGAACTCTCTAGTTTCTTCAATGCCTGAGTAAGATCCAACTTCGTAAAACCTTTCAAAAACCTCATATCCATTAAGTTTTTTTTTTTTTGCAAGTGACACAAATAATTCTGACAAGTCAAAATTACCTGATTTTTCAAATGTTAAAAATATTGATTTTTTGAAGATACTTAATCCATAATCTACATATTTCATATCAATTGTTTTATTTGTTTTATCGTACTTTAGGATTTTGTTTTCTGAAAATTCAATATTACTCTTATCAAATTGATCATTATTTTTATATACAGTGATCAAATTATCAATTTTATTAGTCTTAAAATATTTTCTAATACTTTCAAATTTTATTGGAAGAAAAGAATCTCCATATAATACATAGAATTCCTGAGGAAGCATATGAATTGCTTTTTTTATTGCGCCTCCAGTACCTAATAGCACTTCGCCATCATATGAATAATTAACATTTAGTTGGAATTTTTTACCGTCCCCAATATAATTTTCAATTACTTTTCCCAAAAAACCATTACAAATCACAACATTATTTATTCCTTGTGATTTGATATATTTCAACTGATGATCAATAAAAGGTTTTCCTGCGATTTCTATCATTGACTTAGGTATAGTTTTAGTAATATTTTTGATTCTAGAAGCTAAACCACCTGCAAGTAAAAGAATTGTATCGATTTTATCGCTCATTTTTCTATATTATGTTTCACTAATAATATTTTTTGCGCCATCTTGATCAAATTTAAAATTTAATTCTTTCATGCCAATTTCTCTCATAGATTCTGATAAATTTTTTGTTTCGTCAGATAAAAACATTAAAAAACCACCTGCACCGGCACCAATTAATTTTCCACCCAAAGCTCCATTATTGATAGCATAATCATAAATCTCATCAATATTTGAGTTGGTCATTTTTTTGGATCTTTTCTTCTTATAAAACCAATGTTCAATCATTAATTTTCCCATATGGGTTATGTCACCTTTCTCAAGACATGATATAGTTTCAAAACCTATATTTTTTACAAAATCTAAGTTTCTTATCATTTCCTTATCATTATCTAATGATTTATCATCCTGTTCTTTAAGTATTTCACTAGCACTTCTAGTTATACCTGTAAAATACAAATGAAGACGTTTTTCTAACTGAGATATATTTTCTTTGTTAATATTTAAATTACTAACTTCTACACTATCATTAGAATTAAATTTTAGAACTTTTATACCACCGTGAGCGGCTATAAATTGGTCTTGTTTTCCTATCGGTTCTCTAAGTTTATTTAATTCAATATTACAAGCACCTTCAGCTAATTTAAATGGAATTATTTTTTTATTTTGAAAATCGTGTAACGCTTTTATTAATCCTACTGTAAAGGAACTTGAAGAGCCTAGACCTGTACCAGCTGGTATATCTGCAGCAGACGTAATCTCAATTCTAGGTATGTTTTCACCATACTCAAGTAATATTTCCCGAATAATTGGGTGATTTATGTCAATAATTTTTTTTTGATTTTCAATTTTTGAATATTTTAAAATATAATTATCAGTAAATGGTTCATTGATTGATATATAGATGTATTTATTAATTGCTGCTGACAATACTAACCCACCACTATTTTTATAATAAGAGGGTAAATCGGTGCCTCCACCACCTAAAGAAATTCTTAAAGGAGTTCTTGTTATATACATGAATATCTCTTTTTTATTTAATAAAAATTAATCTTGACTTTTTATTTTGTTTATCTCTTAGGTTAGATGAAGCTATTTTGTTAAAATTGTATTATAAATAATTCGATCTGGCTCCAAATAAATTTGTGATTGGTGTCCATATCGTACTTAATCAAAATTTGTTTTGTATATACTTTTTAATTTAAGAAATAATTTTTCCGCAACAATTTTTTCACCTCCTTGACTAAAGTGAACTCTATCAGAAAATAAATCAATTTCTTTTCCATAAATTCTGAATAATTTATGAAAATTTATTTTTTCAAATTGTAATTTTTCAAACTTTTCTTGAACATTTTTATATAATTTTGGAAAAATTAATTTTATAACTGGCAGTAAGGGGGACATAGATTCAGCTTGATCAGATTCTTCTAAAAAACTTATTTCTTTATTTGAGAGCTCTTTTTTACTATTGATATAAGGTTGGAGACAAATAAGTGATTTAATATTCTTTGCTTTAATGTAAGTATGTAGCTGGTTTAATCTGTATAAATAACTATCAACAACAACATTAATTTCATTTTTTATTTTGAATTCATAATCATTACCTATTTTTTTCACTTCATTTTGAAATCTGTTAAAAAAAAGGGCCCTTTCTTCATGTTGATACTTATAAGCAAACATCCAATTGTTCATTAAATATGGATCGTTAAAACAACCATTTATAAAGTCGTTTAGCCCATCAAAAGTTATAACTAGATCAGGAGTATACTTTTCACAAAATGAAAAAAAAGTAATAAATTCGTCTGTAACAATCTGTCCAGACAAGGCAAAATTTAGAATCTTAAACTTAAAATTTGTTTTTAAATTTTGATTTAATTTTTTTTCTAGTAGATAACCAAATGTTTCTTGAAAATTTACATTAATACCTTGTGCAGTTGAACCGCCAAGAATTACAATTATCTTCTCTTTAGTAGTTTTGTTGTTATTTTCTGAAATCCTTTCATCTATTCTAAAACCAAATGAATTGATTGGTTTAAGTCTTTGATCTCTCATAATATCAATATAGGGAAAATAACCAAAAGCAGAAACTTCATTGGGTAAAATATTATTAAAAAAATGTTTGTTTATGTTTGGGGTAAGTTTGGGATGAAATTTACCATTAGGGGTTGTAATTTGGAAATTATTATTTAACCAGAAAAAATGTTCCTCCTTAATTTTTGTAAAATTCTCTATAGGAGGTATGTCGTATCCATATATACATACTACATGCTCAAAACCTTCTAAAATAAAATTTTCAGATTCTAAAAAAACAACATCATCATTATCAAATGTGATTTCAAAATTTGAATAAACTTGTAAATCAATTTTTAATTTATCTTCAAATAAACTTAAGCAAACATTAATTGATCTTTTATAAAAAGAAGCTTGAAGCCTAATATTTGGCAGAATTAACTTAACTTTTTCTATCATGTTTCTTTTTCAATGAAGAAATTTCCAAGAATTAATATATCTATGCCACTGGATAAAAATGTATTAATAGCGTCTGTTGGAGTACCTACAATAGGGTCGCCTTTTAAATTAAATGATGTATTAAGTAATATAGGTATGCCTGAATAGGATTTAAACTTTTCTATCAAATTGTAATAAATTTCATTGTGTTCTTTAAAAACTGTTTGAACTCTGGCTGTATTATTAACATGAGTTATGGCGGGTAACAAAACTCTATATTTTTTTTTTACTTCGGCTATGGATAACATATAATTTTCAGGGCTGTTGAAATTCAATTTATTTTTAATATCAAAATATTTACTTGCTTCTTCTGCTAACACAGATGGTGCAAATGGTCTAAATGTCTCTCTAAATTTTATTTTTTCATTTATTAAATCCTGAGTCCCTGGTCCTCTTGGATCTGCAAGAATGCTTCTTGCACCAAGAGCCCTAGGGCCAATTTCTGACGCTCCAACAAACCATCCAACCACCTTTCCTTCATTTAAGGATTTAGCTACTAGTTCTAATAGATTATTTGTATCGTCGATTTTTTTAAAATTCTTTAAGTACGATTTTGATAAAGCATTGCAGATATCATCTTCTGAGAAAACTCTTCCTAGAAATGGAGAGCTTAGTATTTTTTTTATATTATTTTGATTTTTTGAATAGTAAAAATCTAATGCTGCTCCAATAGCTCCACCGGCGTCTCCAGCAGCAGGAGGCACAAATAAATTTAAATCTGTCTCTCTGATTATTCTTCCATTTGCAGATGAGTTTAGAGCGACTCCACCTGAAAAACATAAGTTTTTAGATCCAGTTAAATTAGCAGCATTTTTTGCAAACTCTAAAATAAATTCTTCAGTAACTAATTGTACTGAAGCAGCTATATCAAAATAGTTTTTTTCAATAGATTTTACGTTTGGTCTTCTTGGTATACCAAATTCTTCCATAAAATTTTCATTAAATGGAAACTCTCCTACACCCTCAAAGTCAAAATAGTTTTGATTTATTTCAAATTGCAAATTTTGATTTAATGAAATTAATTTCTTAACTTTATCATAATACTTAGGTTTACCATACGCTGCCATTCCCATTACTTTATACTCGCCTTCATTAACTTGAAAACCTAAAAATGAAGTAAATGCACTATAAAATAAACCTATAGAATGAGGAAATCTTATTGATTTAAGTTTTTTTATTTTATTTTTTTCACCATATGAAATTGTTGCGGTTTCCCATTCCCCAACACCATCTAAAGTTATGATCGTCGATGATTCAAATGGTGATAAATAAAATGAGGATGCTGCATGAGAACGATGATGCTCCACAAAGTGAATCTTATCTTTATTAATTTTAGTTTCAAAGAAAATTTTTTCTAAAGGATCAAATTTTTCATTCTTATACCAGTCAATCATTGCTTCAACAATAAGTTTAGGATTGAAGCTATTAAATTTTAAATTACTTTTTACAATTCGATCAAGCTTTATTATTGAATCTTCATAATAAATAATTGCATCAACTTTTTCATTTCCTAAAATTTTAAAACATTCATTTAATGATTGTTTAGGAAAGGATTGATCATTTTTAACTCCAGTATATCTTTCTTCATGATCAGCAAAAACTAATTTATCACCTTTTATAAGAGCACTCGCAGAATCATGATAGCCAAAGCTAATCCCAATAATATTCAAAAAATTCTCTTCTCATTAGTCATTATTACATTTAAAGTTTAAAAAATGGCAATATCCTATATTTATGAATATTTCTTTATTTCACAAGCTTTTTCTATTTGTAGGTTGAATAAAGAGATTTGATTGGATCATCAATGTAAGTTTCTCTAAATTATACTATGATATGGTCTTAAATAATAAATTTATATTTTTAATTTTTATTTATTAAAAAATTTAATTAACTTGATAAATACAATAAAATTAAATTATTAATATTTGTTGAACCTATATTAATATAATAATCTGGATGTTTTATAAAATCATCAAAAATTTTTAAAATTGCTTGCTATTAATTAAAATTAATTTTTTGTTAGTATCTTATAAATATCATGATCATTTATTTTTACGGGATTATTTTTCAGCCTTAACCGATTAATACCTCCTATGATTTTTTTTGCATTTTTCTCTATGTCAATATTCAGTTTTACCAAATCATCCTCGAGACCTGCATTTTTTTTAATCATCGATATTTTCAAAATAAAATCATTAATATTTTTAACATCGAATATATCAAAGATTAAACTGAATCTTTTTTTTAAATCAAAATTTGTTTCTGACTTAGTTAAATTTTCGTAAATGAATAGAAATACATTCTCAAAGAACAGACTTACAGCGTGACCATGACTAATTTTAAACAAAGAAGTAAAAGGGTATGATATTGCATGAGGTGCAGTTGTTCTAGAAATACCAATAGCTTTACCAGCTAAATTGGCAGCAATGCTCATATCGGAAGCATTTTTAAAATTGGGGTTTTTTAAAAAGGGTAAAAACTTTCTGGTTGAAATTTCCAGTGATCTAGTAGCATAGTTTATGCTCTCATAATTAGATTTTATCGATATTAAAGATTCTAATGCTTGTGATATAGTATCAAATCCAGCGGAAGCTTTAACAACATTTGGTGCTGAAATTAAAAATTCCGGAATTAGTAAATAATAATCAGGCTTTAAAATTTTGCTCTCAAAAGAATACTTTGCATTATTAACGTAAATAACAGCACTCGAAGTTACTTCTGCTCCTGAGCCAGCAGTAGTAGGAATAACTAATAATTTTGTATATTTTTCCTTAAATGGATACGAATAATTTATGATTAAGTTTGCTAAATTTGGTCTAATATCAATTCCATTAGCAGCTTTGGCGTAATCAATTACCGTCCCCCCTCCTACAGCTAGTAATAAATCTGGATTAAATTCTTTAATTTTATTATTAATTTCAATTAATTCTTCAAGAATTGGTAAATCGGAATTTTTAAAAAAAAATTTAATTTTCTTATAATAAAAAGTTTTTTTTAAAAATGCTTCTGCACCGGATAATGAAAATGATTTTTTGCCACATAAAATAAAAATTTTATTTACATTCTTTTTATTTATAAAATTTTTAATATCATTAGTAGAATTTATCATAAATTTATGAATTGCTTTTTGATTTTAATCAAATCTTTTGGTCTTGGTAATTTTTTAATTTTACTGTTACTTACTTTCACTTCCATAAAACTAAGTGTTTTTTGAGACAAAAAAACTTTAATTTTTTTTTCTAAGTGTTCCTGTTCGTAAATGGAGTAGAATTTTTCAAAACCAATACTTTTACAAAGTTTTTCAAAATTAATATCACTAGCGTATGAATTTTGTCCACCAACAGAGTCATGAGAATTATTATTCATTAAAATATATTTAAAATTTTTATTTGCAAATGTTCCTGCTGTTTTAATTGAACCTAAATGCATTAATAGTGATCCGTCACCATCTATGCACACTGTTTTATTTTTAGAAGATAGAGAATATCCAAGAGCTACTGAAGATGTATGACCCATACCTCCAACCATATAAAAGTCTTCACCCTTTTGGAGATCATATTTTTCCCTAACATACATAACTTCTCTTGAGTTGAAACCAGTGCTAGAAATTATTTTTGTATTGTTTTCTATACATTTTAATAGGGTTTTAAAAAAAAACTCTTTGTCCAAGCCATATAAATTAATGTTTAATGATTTATTAGATTTCCTCAATGTTCCATTTTCTATTAGACAAGCAACAATTGATTTATTTCGTTTCGCATATTTAATTTGTTTATCAAATAAATTTAAGTCAGTATTTAATCTTAAAATTGTGTAGTTAATATTCAAAAGCTTTAAGAGTTTTTCTGTGATTTCACCCATTACATTGTGCTGAGGTTCATCTTTAACTGTTGGGGATCCCCTCCATCCAATGATCAAAATTAAGGGTATTGAATAAACTTTTTTATGAGCTATTGAAATTAATGGATTTAATGCATTTGAAAAACCAGAATTTTGCATATAAATTGTAGGCATTTTTTTTGTAGATAAGTAATGTCCAATTCCAAGTGATATAGCCGAACCTTCATTTGTCGCAATAAAATGATTGTTTTCATTTTCAAGAGAAGAAGATAATTCTGTTAAAATACTATCTGGTACACCAGTGAAAAAATTACTCTCATTTTTTTTGAGTAATTTTATTAATGCTTCTACTTTAATCATTTTTAATTAAACTAATAATTTTATTTATTGAAATAATTTTTTTATCTGCTTCGAAAGCTCTCTTATTTATTAATATTGTTTCTGCTGTTTCTTGCATTGCTGGATAAGCTGCGCGGAGTAATTGGTTAGCATAAATAACCATTTTGAAACCATTTTTAATTAGATCTTTTTCATAAACTTTTGAGTAAGTAGAAGGTACACAAACTAAAGGTATAAAATTTTTACTTTTTTTAAACTCTTTTGCAAAAGAAAATATTTCTTTTGGTGTGTTTTCTTTGCTGTGAATCAAAATAGCATCTGCCCCTGCTTTAGAATACTTCTCTGCCCTTTTTAAAGCATCTTTTAAACCCTTTCCAACTATGAAACTTTCAATTCTAGCAATAACCATGAAATCCTTAGATTGTCTTAAGTTACAAATTTTTGTAATTTTTTGTGAAAATAAATTTGGTTTCTCTTGTTTAGTATCTTTTTGATTTTTAAATAAAGAATTTTTCTTAACACCTATTTTGTCTTCTATAATAATTGATGATACACCACATCTTTCTAAAGATCTTACTAAAACGGATAAGTGTTCTATTTGTCCACCATTATCGGCGTCAAAAACTAATGGTTTTGTAGTAACATTCATTATATCGTTCAATGATGAAATACGAGCTGAAAAAGTAAGTGAAGAATTATCAGGTAGACCTTTCGTCGCTGAGTCAGTCAAGCTTGATGACCACATGCCGTCAAATTCAAACTTTATTTTATCTTTTATAATATTGGTTTTTTCTATCATTAACCCTGTAAGAGCATTGTGAGATTCTATAATTCTCACAATATCTTTAGAGTCTATTAAACGCTTTAGCCTTGCAACTCTGTTTTCTGGTGAAAACATAAGATTTGCCATTTCTTTTTTAATTAGAGTAGATGATATACTTTCTGTATACTTAGGCTCAATAAGCTTGCCTGACCAAGTTTTTAAGGCATTAATAACTCTTTTTCTTGTTTCTTTTTGAACTCCAGTTTTCCAATCATCCCCATGGACTACATATTCAGGTTTTAACATATTAAGATTTTCAACATAATCTAATGTATATTGAGGTATAACTTTTTT
>MDTG01046431.1_pt1 | contig 13851 bp, 16 predicted proteins | sample 811421 | NCBI WGS metagenome assembly MDTG01 (sample SAMN05326645, study PRJNA326480) | marine metagenome | isolation source: seawater | place: Pacific Ocean: South East | collected 2011 | reverse complement strand
CTGGTTTCGAGTTGTGGCGATGACATCGTCGCCGCGTGCAACGTAACCATCATAAAGCGCGTGCCCAATGCCACGATTTGCACCAGTGATCAAAACTCTCATGTTGGCTCCCCTTTAACCAGCGTTTCTCATGTGGAACGCAATTTTTCTTAGCATGCCGATGACATGCAGTTAGATCAAGCCCTCTCCGGCCCGAAGCCAGCCTTTAGCGAGCCAGAAGTGGTCGAGAGGGGTGAATGGGGGCGGGTTAGACGTTTTATGGCGCTTTGTATCTTGAATGATGTTACTCTATGAAATCGAAAAATGCTCCAACGCTCATTAAGAACGGAAATTTCGTTTACCATCCAAAGCACACAACTTCGTATCAACATCGTTTCTGATGTGATGTGCCCTTGGTGCGTCATCGGCTACCGCCTGCTTGCGATTGCCTTGGAGGCAACTGGCGTGGATCATGAAATTTATTGACACCCTTTCGAGCTTAACCCAAACATGTCCACTTTCGGGCAGGATATGCGTGAACACTTGATTGAAAAATACGGGACGGCGACAGAACAGTCTAATGCTAACCGAGCCAACATGACGGCGCGTGGTGAAGAGCTTGGCTTTTTATTTCGCTTTGAAGACGGCTTCCGAATGCACAATACATTCAACACACACCAGTTACTGCATTGGCTAATGGACAAGGCCGCATGGACGACCTAAAGCAAGTATTGTTCACTGCGCATTTCACCAACGGGCGCGACTAATCCAATGATAGAATATTGGCTGAGATCGCCAAAGAGATTGGCATTGATCGAGCAGAGGCTTTTAAAGGTTTGCTGCTAAAGTACGCGAAGAACAGATGTTCTGGACACGACAAGGTATCAGCGGCGTGCCCGCTGTGGTCTTTGATCGCAAGCATTTGGTGACGGGCGCAAAAGGAGTTGATAACTACCAAAGCATAATTAATCAGCTACAAGAAATCAGGGAAAACTAGCAATAATTCGGCTCGATGCTGTCAACTTAATTAGTACTCGCATCAGATTGCTGGCTAAGCCTAAATCTATGCGCTCACCAATTGACGCTACTCGGCGAAAGCAGCGACACGGTTTCGCTTGAAATTGGTGCGCGAATAGAGATGGCATAGGCGCCCAAACGAAATTACCCCTAAATGACTTTATACCGCTAATACTAAAGGGCCGTGGTCCGAGATGCGGCCAGCCTTGAATGGTTCAGTACGAGCATGGATTAAAGAAACATTATGATAACGGGCCCAACCATTTTGGCTGAGCCCAGAAAACGGCCCGTAGGCCTTACTTTAGCGAGGCGATAAAACCGTCAACATCCGTGAGGGACATATACTCAACTTCTTCGACACTTTCTTCTGTGAACTTCCAGACAACTGCCGGCGCTGATACGTCCCCGTTTGCATCAAAGCGCACATTACCAGTTGCACCTTGATACATGACATTGCCACCACCTGCCAAAACATCACGCGCGGCGGCAAACCCTGCTGCATCCGCTGTTACAGGTGTGCCTGCCGGATCAGTGACCCGCGCCACTTGGGCTGCAATCTGGTCACCCGTTGCGTCCTTGCCTGCGGCTTCCATCGCAAGGAGCGCAATCATCGTCGCGTCGTAGCTGTTGGCAAGACCCGGACCATTGGGTGCACCACCAAATTTCGCTTCATAGGCTGCCACAAAACTGTCTGCACTTGCCACACGGGGCGATGCGGTGTCAGTGCCAAAGGCCTTTCCAAGGTATTGTAGACCGACGTTGTCGCGGAATTCGTCTGACTTCAGCGAGTTCGCCATGATCATATTCTGTGTACCACCAAGTGACAGCCATTCGCGCACTGCTGACGTGCCCTCATTTGGGTAAAGCCCAAGATATAGCGCATCAGGATTGCCTGATAATGCGCTTGTAACTTCGGCGCGATAAGATGGCTGGCCGTCGTTGATCGCAGTTGCAGATGTGACCGTGATTCCCAGCGCTTCGAAATCTTTGGCAATCAGGTTCTGCAGATCCTGTCCCCAATCATCGTTCTTGTAGAGGATCGCGACAGACTTATAGCCCTGATCTTTGGCCACTTTTGCACCAACAGCGGCCTGCACACCCGTTGTTGCAAAAGTGCGGAAAAACAACCCCTTAGTTTTTCCTTCTTCAGCCAGTTTGGTAAAGGCGGTAGAAGACGAACAGCATGACATTTGCATCACATTGCCGGGCACTGTAACCGATGTCAGGATCGGCATTGAAACACCGGAAGACACCGCACCGAGCAACACCTGCACCCCGTCCAAGTCAATCAAAGCCTTGGCAGCATCAACACCGACTTTTGGGTCAACCTGACTGTCGCGCAAGACCACTTCAACGTTGCAGCCCGCAACGCCACCGGCCTCGTTCACCTGATCCACAACAAACTGTGCAGTTTCCGCAATGGGGCGCCCCCAATCTACTGACGTCGGCAGCACCGCTCCAATTTTGATGGCGCAATCTTGGGCCGACACAGCGCCCGCGCTGAAGGCAATCCCCATAGCGAAACCTAGCGTCGAGACCATAATCCGGTTACATGTTTTCATATTACGTACTCCCTTTGAATTATATTAGGTCTTTGTGCGACCCAATTGTGAAACGACCAACCGCTCTGGCCACAGGCCTTGCGGCCTCCACAGCAGCATGCCGACTATGACCAGACCAATCAGGATGTACTGAATAGAACCGGTATAAAGTTGCGCCTCAATTGGCGCGAAACGTGAAAGGGCCCACCCGCTTGCCGTCCAAGCCCCCCAGATGAGGAAGGCACCAAGAACGGCACCTTTGTTGTTGCCTGCGCCCCCGACAATCAACATCGCCCAAATCTGGAATGTCAGGGTTGGTAGGATGTCTTGTGGGCTGATAAACGCATAAAACGTGCCATAAAGCCCTCCCGCAAGACCCATAATAACGGAGCCGGTCACAAACGCAGTTAACCGAATGCGTGCAGGGGTTTTGCCCAGTGAACGCGCCGCAGTTTCATCCTCGCGGATGGCGCGTAGCTGGCGGCCAAACGGGGACGCGACAAGGGTTTCAAGAAATCGGTAGGTTAAGACCAATAGAACGAGAACGCATAGCAAAAACAGTATATTGTAGAGAAACCCATCGCCCAGCGCCGCACGCAGTGGGCGACTAAACCCGCGCAACCCTTGTGCGCCGCCACCCATCCATTGCGCATTGCGCATCAGGTTTTCAAATGCGACCGCGATACCAAAGGTAGAGATCGCCAGGTAATCATGGCGCAATCTCAGTGTCAGAATTCCGACGCCCCATGCAAGCACTCCTGCGGTTGCCATCCCCCCCAAAAGCGCCAAGGGGTAGAAAAGTCCAAATCCTCCAAGCTGCCCGTCTTGTGGCCCACCGCCAAGGATCAGTGTGCCATATGCACCAGCCCCGAAAAATGCTACAACACCACCGTTGAACAGGCCCGTATTGCCCCATTGCAGGTTCAACCCTAGCACCGCAATCGCAAGAATCGATGCCACGGAGGCGAAAAATACTAGATATGAGACAAAGCCAATCACGTGCGTTCCTCTCCGAACAACCCATTTGGCCGGATCAACAGAACGGCAATGATGATCAGGAACGGCATCGAAGGACTGTAGCCCGAGGGCAGTACCATCACCGCAAGATTAGCCGCGATCCCGACCACAAAACCACCCAGCAACGCGCCATAAATTGATCCGATTCCACCTGCAATTGTGGCGGCAAATATTGGTAATACCAGATCGCGGCCAATCACCGGTGTGATCTGATTGTTCAACCCATAGAACACACCCGCGAGGGCCGCCAAGCCGCCGCCAAGCACCCAAACGACCACAATCATCCGTTGCAGGTTTATCCCGTTGACCTGCGCCAGCGACGGATTTTCCGCTACCGCCCGCAAGGCATAGCCAAATGTCGTGCGCGACAAAATCAGGTGCAGTAGCAGGATGATCGCTAGCGTAATGCCGAGCGTTGCCAGTTGATCCGGCTTTACCAAGACCAAAGGATCGCGGCTCAGGACAGTCGCAAAAACAATGTCTTGACTATAGAGTTTCGTTTGCAAACCAAAGATCAGACCAATCGCATTGCGGATGATAAGCGCCAGCCCAAAGGAGGCAAAAACCATCGACAGTTCTTCACCCTTTTCGCGCACACGCCGAAAGATCAATTTGTCGAAAATCACCGCACTTATGCCCGTGATGACCATCGAAAACACCATCGAAAGCGCCAGCGCCCAAGTCATAGAGAGTAGCCCAATTTGGGCTGCCAACACAGGCGAGATACCTTTGAACAACGCATCAAACACCAGCGCCGAATAGGCCCCTATCGACAGCAGCTCGGCATGGCTGAAATTGGCGAACCGCAGCATATGCATGACCATCGTTAACCCTGCCGCGCCAAGCGAAAGCACCGCGCCAACAAGTATACCATCTAACAAATGCTGGATCATTCCCATGTCCTCATGCGTTTGCCACCGAGATAGATGTCAGCGACAACGGAATTGTCCAGCAGATCAGTCGCTTTACCATCGATCTGGTTGCGCCCTTCAGCAAGGATATAGCATTGATCCGCAAGCCGCAGCGCTTGATTGACGTTCTGTTCGACCAGCAGAATGGTGGTGCCCATTTCCGTCAAGGCGCGTGCCATTTCTAGCACCTCCTCTGCCGCTTTGGGGGCCAGTCCGGCAGAAGGCTCGTCCATCAAGATCAACTGCGGACGCGTCGCAAGGGCCATGGCGACCGCAAGAAATTGACGTTGCCCACCTGACAATGCGCCAGCCTTCTCGGGCAATTTATCGGCCAGAACAGGAAACTGCGTCAACAATTCTGCACGCCGCGCGGCTTGATCAACTTTTTCGCGGCGCAACGCCAGATCAAGGTTTTGCCCGATGCTCAGATTGCGAAAGATGTTTTCAGACTGAGGCACATAGGCGATGCCATGCGCCGCCATTTGGTCGGGCCGTATGTTGGTTATATCGTCCACACCTTGCAATATTGTCCCACTGGAGACTGGCAAAAGCCCCGCAACTGCTTTAACTAGGGTGGATTTTCCGGCACCGTTTGGCCCAATAATTAACGTGACCCGACCGCTTACCGCTTGAATGGACACGTCATGCAGGATCGCTAAATCGGGCACATATCCCGCCGTGACGCCCTGAACATCCAGCACGATATCAGGCATTGGCCGTTGCCCCCAGATAAGCATCGCGAAGGATCGGGCTTTGAAGTGCTTCCTCTGAGTTGCCTTCAAACACCACGCGGCCTTCAGCCAAAGCGATTATCGGATTACAGTGTCGCATGATAAAATCCATGTTGTGCTCAATGATTACAAATGTCTTGTCCTGCGCATTTAAAGCCTCGATTTTTTCGATCAAAGTGCCGGTCAATGAGGGGTTTACACCTGCGGCAGGTTCATCCAGCAGGATCATCTTCGGATCGCCCATCAACACTCTTGCCAGTTCCAATAGCTTCATCTGCCCGCCAGAAATCTTGCCAGCTGGATGATCCGCCAGCGGCGTCAGCGTCATAAACTCAAGTATTTCCATGGCGCGCGCATGGATTGCGCGCTCTTGCGCCTCAATCGCCTTGCGCGACAGAAACGGACCAAGCAGCGTTTCGCCAATTTGCGCCACAGGGGCTAGCATTACGTTCTCAAGTACCGTCATCCGCGCGAAAGGACGCGGGATTTGAAAAGTTCGCCCCATACCACCCACAAACAACCGTTCTGGTGATTGCCCTGTGATGTCCTTACCTTCCAGTGTGACAGTGCCAGACATGGGTGTCAGATAGCCAGTAATGGCGTTGAAAAAAGTGGATTTTCCCGCGCCGTTTGGCCCGATCAATCCAGTGATTGACCCCTTCTTGATAGAGATAGAAATATCATCAACGGCACGAAATGCCCCAAAGTTGTGGGTTAATCCGTTTGTAGACAGGATCGCATCCGTCATCATCGCCCCAAAACCTGATCCTGAGGCCGCGTATTCAGATTGTACTTCATAATACTTCCGTGCCGTGAGGTCCAATCTGCTTCTAAACCAAAGACCTTTCCAGCCGGGCCTTTCGACTGCCGTTGCAAAGCGTCGATTTCGGCGTAGTCCTCTATGTCTAAGGTGAATTCAAACGTTTCAAGCGTTTTCGGCAAGTGGCTAGCATACCGCGCACCGACAATCGCGGAAGCTACTTGCGGCTGATCTAGCACCCAGCGCGTAGCGACGGAACTGAGCGATACACCATGTCTATCCCCAATCGCTTTGAGCAAGCTCAGTAACGCCTGAAACTGTTCCCATGCACCAAACTCATCAATGATCAGACGGTATTTGACCAAGCTGCGGTTTTCGAACGCAAAGCCCGGGTCAGGTTGCCCCAGCCATTTGTCGGTCAAAAACCCACCCGCCAGTGTGCCATAACACAAAAGATGTATATCATGATGCTTGGCCCAATCGGTTAACCCATATGTTGGGCGGCGATCCAGAACTGAATATTGCACTTGGGTTGCGGCAATATCAAAACCTGCGTCCATAAATCTGGCTGTCTGTTCCAGATCCCAATTGGTCACGCCGAGGTTGGCGATTTTACCTTTCTTCTGGCAATCCTTAAGCACATCGAATCCCTCAACTGCGTTGCCAAGAGCCAAATCCCACCAATAGAATTGCACCAGATCCAACTGCTCAATCTGCAAGCGCTTGAGAGAGCGATCGATGATCGCTTCGACTTCATCTGCACGAAGATCGGCAAGACGGCTTAAGTCGGGCACCAGTTTGGTGTGGACCATCACACGATTGGCCACTTCGGCCCCGCGGCGGCGACGTAAATCGGCGATGAACTCGCCAATCATCTCTTCGACGCCCGTATAGATATCCGCGCAGTCAAAGGTCGTGATGCCCGTATCGACAAAGGCTTCCATATCTGAAATCGCAGCTTTGCGATCAACGGACCCATGATCCCCAGCCAGTTGCCAGCCACCTTTGATTACCCGCGAAATGCAGTGGCCAGGGCGCAGGTCTTTTGTTTCAACGGCGCTCATTGGTGTTTTCTTTCTGCCAATATGGGGTACCACGCGCATCCGGCAGGCCCGTGGTTTCGGCATGCGAGAACCATCGTTTTTCTTCACGCACAATATTGAACCGCCCGCCGCAATGTGGATCGGGGCAGGCAATCTCTGCGTCTGTCGACATCCAATCATGTTCATCCGTGATCCGCTGTTTGGCAGGCAGCAACGGCAATATTGCAGCCAATGCATACATCGAGACCTTTTGGCCCTCGCCAAAGATCAGGTTTTCCCCCTGAATACGAAAGAACTCGCCTTCAATATGCCGGCAAACGGGGGCGCGACCGTTCAGACGGGTTTCAACCCGCAGATCATAAAGCCAGAAGCCCGCCTCTTTCGACATGGGAATATCCCTCCATTTGGAATCAGAACTGTTACCTGTGATATTTTATCATAGATTTCATATCTAAGCCTTGTCAATGGAGCCTTGTTGGGTAACACTTCCCCAAATGCAAAAGGGATTTCGAAAATGGCTAACGCACAGATCGCTGCAATTGATCCAACAAACCTGCGCGACAGTGCGTATCGGTCGTTGCATGATGCCTTCACGCGCGGGGCCTTTGCGCCAGGCGATGTGCTGTCGTTGCGCTCTTTGGCCGAACAGCTCGGCACCTCCATGACGCCTGTACGTGAAGCCGTGCGGCGATTAGTTGCCGAAGGCGCGTTGATTGACACTCGCAGCCGGAAACTTTTAGTGCCCGCCTTTGATGCCCGCCGCATGAAGGATTTGAAATTAGCCCGATTAGCACTTGAGAGCCTTATTCTAGATCAGGCGATGGCAAATATTGATGCGGCTGGTATCGACAAACTAAAAGCGATTTTAGAACGCCCTGGCAATCCGTCCCAAAACGGTCCCGATCTTGTTCAGAATTACGACTTTCATTTCACACTTTACCGGATGTCTGGCTCTGAGGTGTTGTTGCCCATCGTTGAGGCCCTTTGGCTGCAATATGGGTCGTATCTGAACCTGATCATCCACCATCAGGACGTGGTGCATATCCAAGAACACAAATTTCATGATTTGATCATCAACGCGTTGGAAAAAGATGATCGCGGTGCCGCGCAAGCCGCGTTAATCGGGGATATAGAACAATCCTTTGCCGTGCTGCAAAACGATATCGATACCCCAGTGACACCTGACTCAATAAACTCGGAGAGATCACCTTGCCCCACCCAGAACGATATGAAATTGCCCCCGGATTAAACATCAGCCGCGCCCTGACAGGGCTGTGGCAGGTTGCCGATATCGAACGTAAACAAGGGCTGCTTGACCCAGAAATGGGTGCCGATAACCTACAACGCTATGTTGATGCCAGATTTGATACGTTTGATATGGCGGATCACTATGGGTCAGCTGAGATTATCACTGGTGCCTTGTTGCGCCGCGCTCAACCGAATGGCAACAGGCCACTCGCTTTCACCAAATGGTGCCCATCTCCCGGCCCGATGACCCCGGATGTGGTACGCGCTGGTGTGCAAGATCGCCTTGACCGATTGGGTGTGGATTACGTTGATCTGCTGCAATTTCACTGGTGGAATTTTCAACACCCGGCATGGCTGGATGCCCTGCATGAACTATCCGCATTGCGTAAAGAAGGGTTGATCCGCGAAATTGGTGTCACCAATTTTGACGCCGCCCATCTGCACTTGGCATTGGCGGATGGTATTCCCCTGCGCACCAATCAGGTGTCGTTTTCCCTGCTGGATCGCCGCGCGACAGGGCCATTGGCCGAACTATGCGCAGCATCGTCCGTGCGTCTGCTGGCCTATGGCACATTGTGCGGCGGATTCCTAAGCGAAAAGTGGGTGGGTATCGCAGAACCAACCCAGATCACTGATTGGTCCAAGATGAAATACAAGCGCTTCATCGATACCGCCGGTGGGTGGGAAGCGTTTCAAGGCATTCTGGATGCAGCTAGCAAGATAGCAGGCAAACATGGTGTTTCGATTGCCAATGTTGCAACAAGTTGGGTGCTAGATCACCCCGGTGTTGCCGGCGTTATCATTGGCGCACGGTTAGGTGAAAACATGCATATGACTGATAACGCAAAGCTATTTTCATTTGCGTTGGACGCCGAAGACCATGCGCATCTTGGTACGGCGTTTGAGCAAACATCAGCTATTCCCGGCGATTGTGGCGACGAATACCGAAATCCGCCTTTCCTGACCGCATCTGGCGATTTAACCGATCATCTTGATCAAATTCCGCTCTCTCATTACAAAACACCTGTTCCTCACAGGCTTGGCGCGGACCGTGTCCTAAGCAGCTCAAAATGGGAAGACATCGCCGGATACTGCCGTGCCCAGCGGATTGGAGACCGGATATTAATTTCAGGCACTACCGCAACAGCAGGCGCGGATCGGGCCGTAGCTTCACAAGATGCGGGCGCCCAAACCACCTTTATTCTCGATAAAATCACCGAGGCGTTGGCGGCACTGGGCGCGGCACCTGAGGACGTGATCAAAACACGCATCTATCTGGTGGATGAAGCAGATACCTTGGCTGTCTCAAACGCGCATGGGCGAGTCTTTGACGAGATTAAACCGGCCAACACGCTGGTTGTTGTGGCCAAACTGGTTGGAGACTATCGCGTTGAGATTGAAGCAGAGGCGCTGGTCCGGGGTTAATCGTTCCCTTTTTGAGAAAGATGGGAGCAATGACTGGTGATATCTTCCATATAAAGCGTGATTGCCCGGCTACTCCCTATGTTATTTCGGCGAAAAAGCAGGAAAAAGCAAAACCTGTTGGAAGTGTAATAAAGGTCAAATTGAGCGGTTGGAATAAAGTCTACTCAGTGAAAGTGGAAATCTCACATAAAGCATAACTGCAAGCTGGATGATCTCAGGACTGGTTTTAAAATAGCGGAAGGAAACTTGATTGGGCATGTCACAGAAGTTAATTTCCAAGATGCTGTCGAGCAAGGTGGTTTATTCTGACAAAGCCTAAGTTATGGTAGAGATTGCTGTATGTTGGTCGAGGATGGCCTTAGCAATGTAGAGGTCTTGCAGCGAGATGCCTGAGCTATCAAATATGGTGATCTCAGTTTCATCCTGGCGGCCGGGAGCGCCGCCCGCCAAGACTGCGCCGATGGCAGTTGGCATTGCCGCAGAGTTGGCGTGTTGGAACTCGCCGATGCGCACTGACTGTTCCGGCAGATCGCAGAACAGACTTGCGTTTGAGAAAATGTCACTGGGGAGTTCTTGTTTCCCTTTTGCGTCTGATCCCATGGAGGAGATGTGTGTTCCTGGCTGGACCCACGCCGCCTTGAAGAGAGGCGCAGTGGCTGTCGTTGCCGTAACGATGATGCTTGCGGCACGTACAGCAGTTTCTGCCGCTGCGGCCTCAGCCGGCAAGCCCGAGCTACGCAACTGTTGGACGAAGGAGTCAGTGCGGGAAGGATCTCTTCCGACCACCAGCAGACAGGACAGCTTTCGGATGCGTGCGATGGCCTGCGCTTCGTAGGCGGCTTGATGGCCAGTTCCGAACAAAGTCAGGACTTCTGCACCCGGCCGCGCCAATGCATCGGTTGCCACCGCATCCGCCGCGGCAGTACGATAGCAGTTCACGGCCGAGCCTTGGATCAATGCGCCGATACGCCCAGTATTCTGGTCGATGAGAAGTATCGTCGAGGCATGGCGCGGCAGATCGCGTGCATCGTTGCTTGGGAAGTAGGCACCGACCTTCAAACCGGCCAACTCCGCACCCGACGCTGACTTGATGGTGAAACGGTTCCGCGGATCGCTGCCATGGGCGATCACCACTGGAAAGCTTGCGGCACCTGGGGCGACGGCGGCGATGAAAGCATCACCTACCGCCGAGAAAGCGAGTTCGGGTGTGACGATGGCTGCAGATTGCACTTCGGTGATCAGAATCATGCTTTTCTCCTTACCAGCCATGGAAGCGGGGCCATTTTTGAATGGGGCCACCATCACGCTGCAGCATGTTATTGTGGTCATGCTGCGCGGTCAACTTGGCCGCCAGCAATTTGCAAGGCGTGTAGAGGCTGCCGGTCTGCAAAAGATACGCATGAGCGAAGGCTACTGCTTTGTCGGGATTAGCCTGCGATGACGGCTCATCATGCACAAAGTGTACTTAGTGTACCAAATTCTGAAAATGTTAATAACAATACAAACCCTGATCAAAGTTCTATTAATGTTTCTGGAAAGTACACTAAGTACACTTCTTACACCCCTTGGCCTACACCATGTGAGGTAGCTCTGGAGATGGAAAACATGGCGTCATGCGAGCGCCTGGCAGCCGCATCAGTCGGGATGGCCGAGTTTGACTGGGCAGAGCGCTGCCTGAAGCAAAAGCACCGGATTCCCCAGTCAGAGCAGCTAGGGCAATATATCTATCGGCAGTGGGCCGTTGAGATAGGCGCACCAACTTCAAGCTATACAGCGACGCTGCTCTTACAGAGTGGCGCTCTCTTATCGCCTCGTAGAATTCGCGCTCCCAAGGCCTCTGATGCTTGAGCCGATTTGTATGACACCACAATTCTGGTATATACTGCGTAATGCCGATTATTTATGAAAGTCTAATATCGATGATAACGCTTAGTTGTTGTGAAGGGTTGGGGAGACCACAAGATTTACTGATAGGTAACAATACTAACAAACAAACTGTTGTGCACGCTTCGGCAGAGACGCAAAGCAAATTGCGGAATAGACTAGTCCCGATCCCAGGCGGTTTCTTTGATATGGGTTGCCGGCAGTCAACCTTTCCTGATGACAACGATTCTCCTAGCCGAAAGGTCTACGTCTCACCTTTCCTTATTTCACCACACGCAGTGAGTAATGCCGACTTTGCAACTTTTGTAGATCAGACGGGTTACCAAACTATTGCTGAAAGAGAAGGCGGTAGCTTCGTCTTTCAATCCTTTCTTAGTGATCTGACGGCATATCCAAACTTTGCTCGCACAGCACCGTGGTGGAGATATGTGGATGGTGCCTTTTGGAGTGCGCCGGAAGGTCCTGATAGTAACGTTGATCAGCTGCAAAATCATCCTGTGACCCACATCGCTTGGTATGATGCAATGGCATATTGCCAATGGAGCGGCTTGCGATTGCCGTGGGAGGCTGAGTGGGAATTTGCCGCGCGCGGTGGTCTATCTCGAAAGAAGTTTCCCTGGGGTAATCAACTGGTTCCCAAAGGAAAATATGTTATGAATACATGGCAGGGAGACTTTCCCAAGTTAAATACAGAAGATGACGGATGGCATGGTACTGCACCTGTTGATGCCTTTCCTCCAAATGGCTTTGGATTGTTTAATATGACAGGCAATGTATGGGAATGGGTGCAAGATTTCTACGGAACACGTCCTCCCTCGAAGCGCTTGCCAGATAGAGATCCTAAAGGCCCAGTTAAAGGTATGCAGCGTATCCAGCGGGGAGGTTCATATCTCTGTCACAAAAGCTACTGCGACAGATATCATGTGCATTCTCGCATTCCTAGCGATCCAATAAATTCCGCTGGGCACAGTGGCTTTAGGGTTGCTTGTAATCCATAAAGTTCACGTTTCAAGTTTCCGTAAATAGATTAGAAGTTGCTTGAGCGGTGCAAAGTTGTGGAATTTTTCGTGATATGTTATACCAGTCGGAATGCTCCAGTCAAAGTTCTTTAAAATCACTTTTCGAAGGCGCATTTCAGTATTTTTTTGTACGATAGGGGTAGGCAGACAGGCCAAGAACTCGTGTTTGTCTATCATTTTGTAAGCAAAATCAATTGAAGCAGAAACAATGGCTAAATCAGGTGCAGCTAGGTCACGCCGTTCAAAGTATTTATTTATGATTTGGTTGGCCTGTTGGGTATTGAAAAGGCAAAGCCAAGGGTATTTTAGAGTGTCTCGCTCATTATAGCCTTCTTTCAAAAAAATCGGATGATTTTTTGAAGCATACAATGAGTTTCTTTGATCACAAAGGTAAACACTTTTGAAGTTCGTCTCCGCTATTTCTTCTTCACTCGGAATTCCACCCCCGTAAGCAACAAGATCACCTCTCCGAAGCTTTTGAATTAGCTCGTTAGCTGGCCCAGAAGCAACTTCAACCCTCAGTTTGGGAAACTTTTTTTGTAATCGAGCTAGACTAAGCGGAAAATGAATCAATGAGTAAACCGGCCCACCGCCAATCTTCATAATGCCATGAAGCCCTTTTGACTGGGCACCTATCTCTATCATAGCGGCGTTCCAAGAGGTTTCTATCTCCCGTGCTCTTTTGTAAAGTAACTCTCCCTCCTTGGTCATTTTTACACCGCGCGGCAATCGCTCAAGTAGTTTTGTGTTTAATCTTTCTTCGAGGTGACGTATTGATTTAGTGAGGGCCGGTTGGCTGATATTGAGAAGGCGAGCCCCGCCGTGCACAGACGCTGCGTCAACTACCCCTAAAAAATGTTTTAGCCGCCAGATTTCACGCATAAAAAATACCAGATTTTCATGAATTAACAATAACTTTGAGTTATCGATATAAGATCGTATTATATTAAATTTCTACGGTTAAATGTGTCAAGTCTAATCATGAAGGCATGAACCGTTGTGTTTGGTGAATTTGCAAACCTCCTTGCGAAACGAGCTCAATTTTGGTGGTTGGTGGCGGTCATGCTTTCACCTTTGTATACTGAATAAAGACAGGTAGGTTTCAATGCGCACCGTTTTTGTTTTGATGGACTCGCTTAATCGTCATGCACTTTCTTGTTATGGAGGTGAGATTTATACACCAAATTTTGAACGATTAGCATCGCGTGCAGTACAATTTGAACGCCATTACACAGGAAGTCTTCCATGTATGCCCGCTAGGCGCGATCTTCAGACT
>MDTG01135995.1_pt1 | contig 13852 bp, 13 predicted proteins | sample 811421 | NCBI WGS metagenome assembly MDTG01 (sample SAMN05326645, study PRJNA326480) | marine metagenome | isolation source: seawater | place: Pacific Ocean: South East | collected 2011 | reverse complement strand
ATTTTATGGAAAAGCATCCAAATATTCATTTGTTAGGTACTCAAGTTAACTTCATATTAGATGATATGAAGATTGTGGGTCGATCAAATTATGCTACCAATCCAATTGATATAAAAAAACAACTTTTATTAGTTAGGGGATCATACTCTCATTCTACAATTATCTTTAGGCGCAACCCATTAATATACTATGACCCCCTTTACTATAATTCTCAGGATTTAGACTTATACCTTAAATATATAGAGAATGGTTTAGAGATAGCTAATTTATCAGAACCATTATCATCTACCTTATATGACTTTAATGGTATAAGTGTTAAAAATAAGCCTCTACAAATAAAGTGTGTAAATCGAGCTATAAATAATTACTTTTCTAGGGAAAATGGAAGGAAAGAAAATAGGAAGCCAATTAAAATATGCATTTTGGAGACTGCATTATGGCAGGCTTCTAGTAAATTCTATATGCGTTATTTAAAAAATTCTAAATCTAATATAATAAAAAGGTTTTTTTTGCTTGGATTATCGATAATAATATATCCACCATTGTTGGTTATTTATAAATATAGATTATTCGGAATGATAAATTTATTATATAAGCGAGTCTTAAGTTAAACTTTTAAATAGAGATTTAAATTTCGACCTCATTTCATCCAAGTTGTTAAATCTATCTAAATTGTTGAAACTTCTTTGAGACATTTCCTGATAAAATAGATCGTCATTCGTCAATTTGCCTATAGCGGAACAGATATCTTCCTCCTTTTTGACTCTGCATGTAATTGCTACATCTTCAGGTACAAGATAATTAACGCCATTACCTAAGAATGTATTAACAATAGGTAACCTATAAACCATAGCTTCTATCTGTACTAAACCATATGCCTCAGCTTTTGTTATAGATGGGAAAAGAAATATGTCTGAGTTTGATAATAGTTTGTATTTTTCTTCATTTGTAATTTTTCCAGTTAATATTACTCTTTCCTCTAATTTATATTTTCTAATTTGTTTCTCTAAATTTTTATATAAAGGTCCTGATCCAACTATAGTATATTTCACATTACTTTTTAGAAGACTTATGGATTTAATGGCATATTCATAACCTTTATATTTTACTAATCTGCCAATACTAATTATATTAATCTCTTTTTTATCTTGTATAGAATACGTCTTGTTTTTTGGAATATCAATTACTGGTAATTCTATTGATGCTGGGATCATGATTATTTTTTTCTTCACATAAAATAATTTAGAAAGCAATGAATCTTTTCTGTGAGACGGAGTATAAAATACTATTTTTCTAGCCAAAGCAAATAAGATTAAATCTATTAATATTAATAATGGTGCTACAATTAAATAGCTACTATAAGCCTCTGCATGCCAAGTTATTATGATATTTATTTTTCTATTAAATATGTAGGCAATAATTATACTTATAGCAGAAAAAGGGTCGGGATGTTGTGTATGAATATGAGTGAATTTATTTTTATTCCTTACTATGCTTATCAGGTATCTTAATGATACTGCAATGGTTCCAAATTTTAATTCTGAAGGGAATATAGTCTCTTTTATTCCTTCTTGTTTTCTTATTAGTGGCTTAGTTAATTTCCCGCTTAAATCATAAGTATAGACTTCTGCTTCATACGTTTTATCTTTGTATATATTTTTGCAATACTCTGGTATTCCACCTTTATAGTCTAATGGAGCTCTGGCTAAGCATAATATTTTCATTTATATTTTTAAAAGAAGTAAAATAAATACATGGAGCAAATCAAAATTAGGTTAACAATTCAAATTTCCCTAAAAATAATATAAATCATTACTATACCAAGTTTTTGGGATTTTGAAATTAATTATCAAGGTGATTTTTTGATTTAAGTCGTTTCATATCGGATTAGATAATAACCAGAGACAACTATATAAATCTTAAAGCACTAATGATTGTAAGGAAATTATTCAAATTAGAAGGAGGAAGTTGGTTTGATGAAAAACACCCTATTTAAAAGTTTTAAAACCCTAAGAACACTTCTTCTGCAAGGATTTTAATGAGGCAAAGAACTATATCTTTTGTAAGAAAGCTCAGTACATTTCTATTTCATGGTATATGTGCTCTGCTTTCATGACTTTTTAAATTAAAATAGATAGAATTAAATATTGGCTATTTTATATCTTTTTTTCTTTCTTTTACTAATGACTGTTAAGGGTTTGTTGTTATCTGCTGGTCTAGGAACAAGACTGAGACCTTTAACTTTAAATACACCAAAATGTCTGGTTTCTATCGGAGGTCGAATACTTCTTGATAGGTGGCTCTCTTCATTAGAAGAGATAGGATGTTCCGAAACAATTGTTAATACTCATTATCTCTCAGAGAAGGTGGAAGCTTTTCTTTTATCAAGGAAGCCTTCTAGGATGAAAATAGTAAGTAAACACGAGGAACAGTTACTTGGTACTGCAGGAACGCTTCTTGAAAATAAAAATTTTTTTAAAAATTCAACAGTACTTCTAATACATGCAGATAATATTACAAATTTTAATTTAAGTAAATTAATTGAATGTCATCGATCAAGACCCTCTAATTGCTTGCTAACAATGCTTACTTTTGAGACGAATAATCCATCTCAATGTGGGATAGTTAAAACTAATTCAGATGGCATTGTTGTTGATTTTGTAGAGAAATCTTCATCGCCTCCAGGAAATTGTGCAAATGGTGCAATATACTGTTTTGATTATGAGTTGATCACCTTTTTGGAAAGACTAGGACCTGATATAAATGATTTTAGTAACCAAGTTATTCCTTCTTTAATTGGGAAGATAAAAGCATTTCATACTAATGAAATCTTTTTAGATATTGGAACCCCAGAATCACTTGATTATGCTCAGAAAATCTGGACTGATCAGAATTAATAGCCATGAAAAGCATTAACTCAGACTTTATAATCTTTGCTAAAGATTATTTATCCAATTTAGGGAAGGTTTTTACAACTGAAAAAATAGATTTAATTCATATGTTGGCCAATGATCTTGGCGAGAATTGGAAAGAAGGTAGAAATGTTTTTTTATGTGGGAATGGAGGAAGTGCAGCTAACGCATTGCACATTGCAAATGATTTTATATATGGAGTTGGTGCTTGTGGTGAGGCACCTATGCTCCCAGGTATTAAAGTAGAAGCTCTACCTTCAAATCCTGGAGTAATTACGTGCTTAGCTAATGATATGGGTTTTGAAAATATTTATTCAAATCAAATTAAGGTAAAAGGGCAAGAAAGAGATATCTTAATTGCTTTATCAGGTAGTGGAAATTCAAGTAATATAGTTAATGCAATTGAACAATCTAAAGAAATTGGTATTAAAACCTATGCTATTTTGGGATTTACTGGAGGGACCTGCTTGGAAATAGCAGATTTCCCCATACATTTCAATATAAATGACATGCAAATTGCTGAAGACTGTCAATTAATCGTTGGACATCTTTGCATGCAATGGTTAAATGCTAATAAGCAGCAAATCCTACTTAAATTATAAATCAAATGGCTGAAGTTGATTTCCTTACTGACTTACATAAAAGTACAAAAAGAGATTATCTTGCAAGAGTTAATGATCCTATTTATCCCAAGTATAAGGCTGCTGAATTAGCTAAGAAGTTTGACTATGATTATTGGGATGGAGATCGACGTATTTGTTATGGAGGCTATAAATATATTCCTGGAAGATGGGCTTCTGTTGCGAAAAAATTAATAGAATACTATAATATTACATCAGAATCTAAAGTTTTAGATATTGGGTGTGGGAAAGGCTTTTTATTATATGAAATATCAAAAATTATCCCTGGAATTGATATTTATGGAGTTGAAATATCTGAATATGCAATAAAGAATTCTAAGGAAGAAATAAGGCATAAAATTGTATTGGGATCGGCTTCTAAACTGAGTTGGACTGATAATCACTTCGATTTGGTTATATCAATTAATACTTTACATAACATGTATTCATATGATTTAGAGCTTGCATTGAAGGAGATGGAAAGAGTTGCTAAGCGGAACAAGTATCTTTGTGTAGAAAGTTATAGGAATGAAGTTGAAAAAGCAAATCTTCTCTATTGGCAAGTCACCTGTGAAGCCTTCAATACTCCTGAAGAATGGAAATGGTGGTTTGATTTGACAGGCTATACAGGTGACCACTCTTTCATTTATTTTGAATAAAATATTTTAATAAATTGAATGTAATTCCAACCCACACAGAAGCAGCTATTTTAGTTGAACAAAAAAAACCTTTAATAGTTGATAAAATAGAGTTGCCTAAAAACTTGTCTCTAGGACAAGTACTTGTAGAGGTATTAGTAAGTGGAATTTGTGGCTCCCAAATAGGTGAAATTAATGGTGTTAAAGGAGAAGATCGCTTTCTTCCTCACCTGATGGGACATGAGGGCTGTGGAAAAGTTCTAAAGGTAGGGCCAGGGGTGAAAACTGTAAAAGTTGACGACATAATAGTTTTGCATTGGAGAAAAGGATCTGGAATTGAATCAGAACCTCCAAAATACACTTGGAAAGGAGTGAGCCTTAATGCAGGTTGGGTAACTACCTTTAATAAGCATGCTGTTATTAGCGAAAATAGATGTACAACTATTCCTTCAAATATAAAACCTGAACTCGCTGCTTTATATGGTTGTGCTGTAACAACAGGTTTTGGAGTGGTAGAGAACAATGCAAATATACGTATTGGCGAATCAATAGTTGTATTTGGTGCAGGAGGAATTGGTTTGAATATTATTCAGGCAGCTAAAATGAAATCTGCTTATCCAATAATAGCTGTTGATATTTATAATAATAGATTAAATTTAGCTCATAAGATAGGAGCTACTCATTGCATTAATTCCAAAAATGTTAATGCAGAGGAAGAGATAAAAAATATTTTAGGTGGACACAAACTGGATATATTTATTGACAATACTGGAATCAGTAAAATAATAGAATTAGGCTATAAAATTATAAAAAATGATGGTAAACTAATTTTAGTGGGTGTTCCTAAGAAAGGTGATAATATTTCAATTTTTTCTTTACCATTACATTTTGGAAAGGTTATAGTCGGATCGCATGGTGGAGAGTCTGTCCCTGATAAAGATATACCAAGGTATCTAAATTTAATGAGAAACTCTTTATTAGATTTAAGCTTTCTCATAAGCTCTAGATATAAATTATCTCAAATAAATGAGGCTATAAATGACATGTCAAAAGGTACTAGTGCTGGTAGAATTGTAATAGATTTATGAATAATAATATTGTTGTTCGAATTAATGATTGTGTCGTTAGCAAAGATTCAGTTCTTGCTTATGGCCATTTTAATACAATTCATCCGGGTCATATTAGGTATCTTAAATATGCTAAGAAGCAAGGTGAAAATCTTTTCATAGCATTAATTGGAGACAAGGCTTTAAATGATTATTCTGAATTTAAATTCAATCAAAGAGATCGTTGCAATGCACTTTCATTAATAGGTATAGCTGATAAAATAATACTTTTAGATGCTAATGAATTGTCTTTAGTGGTTGAAAAGATTAGGCCTAAATTGCTCATCCTAGGCAAAGAATTTGAGTCTTCCAATGAAGAAGAAATATTGCGATCTATCAAGATACAAAAAAAAGCTGATAGAGGCTTGAGCTTTTATGGTGGTGATATAACCTATTCTAATTCAGAATTACTTAGTGGAACAGGTTCAGAAATAGAGATTAAACGAAAAAAAGAGTTTTTAGCTGTTTGTTCGAAAAATAATATTACTTTAGAAACTTTATATGAATCAATTAGTCACTGGAAAAATACAAATTTAGTTGTTCTTGGTGATTCTATTCTTGATCAGTATGTTGCCTGCGAAGCCTTAGGAATGAGCGCAGAGGCGCCTGTAATAGTAGTTAAAGAACTAGAAAGTAAAAACTTTATAGGAGGTGCCGGCATAGTCGCTGGACATATAAGTTCATTGGGTGCAAATTGTACTTTGATTTCTGTTATTGGTAATGATCTTAATGGTGAATGTCTAAGAAAAAAATTAATTGAGGCAGGGATTAAAGATGGTTTGGAAATTGATAGTGAAAGACCTACAACATTTAAGAAAAGGTATGTTGTAGATAATCAAAAATTGTTTAGAGTTAGTAAACTTGAACAATATCAGATAAATAGCAAAATAGAGGAGAAGATTATTAACAAATTAGAGGAGATCGCACCAGATATTGATGGGATTGTCATAAGTGATTTCGTTTATGGCGTAGTAACCGAAAACGTCTTAAAATCAATCAACTTGCTGGCAGAAAAATATTCCTTGATGTTGTTCGGTGATGTACAATGTAGTACCCAAGTCGGTTCAATAACTAAGTTCAATAATTTCACCTTAGTTAGTCCAAATGAAAGAGAGGCAAGGATTGCAATGCAAGATAAAGATTCTGGGCTTGAATACTTATCAAATAAATTACTTAGTTTGACTAAATCTAAAAAGTTAATAATGAAGTTGGGGCCTCAAGGTTTTATAGCCTATGAAAAAGATAAGAATGGTCATTATTTTAGTCAATCTTTTCCTGCATTATCAGTAACACCAATTGATCTGGCAGGTGCTGGGGATTCGTTGCTTGCTGTAATGGCAACTGGTTTATCTAGTAAACAGGCTATGCTGACAACAGCTGCAATAGGTTCTTGTATGGCTGCAATAGCTGTAGAGACATTAGGGAATACACCTATTGAACTAGATGAATTAAGAGAGAAAATCTACAGTACCTTCGAAAATTAAAAATATGAAGTTTTTAGTTATTGGTAGTAATAGTTTTAGTGGTTCCCATTTTGTATCTTCAGCTTTAAGAGAAGGTTATAAAGTTTTTGGTCTAAGCAGATCAAATGAACCAAATAAAGTTTTTTTACCTTATAGATGGACAGACAGCTTTACTAAGGGTAAATCCTTTTCAGATAATAAATTTGAATTTTTCAGAGCTAATTTGAATAATGATTTAGATAAAATTATTAATTTTTTACATGATATAAGACCAACCCATATTGTTAACTTTGCTTCCCAAGGTATGGTCGCTGAAAGTTGGCTTAACCCTTTAGATTGGTATAAGACAAACCTTTTATCTCAAGTCGCCTTTCATGATGAGTTGAGAAAGTGTAAATATATAGAGAAATATGTACATGTAACTACTCCTGAGGTTTATGGAAGTATTAATGAGAAATGGATAAAAGAGAGTAATCAATTCAATCCATCGACTCCATATGCAGTAAGTCGAGCTGCATGCGACATGCATCTTTTGAGTTTTTACAAGGCTTATGATTTTCCAGTCGTTTTTACAAGAGCTGCAAATGTATATGGACCTGGACAACAACTATACAGAATAATTCCTAGAACCATTCTTAGTGCTCTTACAGGGAAGTCAATGGAATTACACGGAGGAGGTGATTCAACAAGATCTTTTATTCATATAAATGATGTAATATCAGCCACTCTTAAAATTGCAATCTCAGCTGATCCTGGAACTAGTTGGCACATTTCCACATTAGAATCAATAACTATTAAAGACTTAGTGAAAAAAATATGCGAATTAACATCAATAGATTTTAATTCTATTGTAAAAATAACACCTGATCGTTTAGGTAAGGATCAAAGTTATTTACTTGATAGTAGTTCGCTTAGAAAAGAGTTTGGATGGGAAGATATTATATCTCTTGATGATGGTCTGTGCGATACTTTAAACTGGGTTAAATCAAACTTAGAAATTCTCTCTCAAATGGAATGGAATTATTTTCATAAGTCATGAAACTACTAGTTACAGGGGGATGTGGTTATAAAGGATCATTATTGATTCCTAAGTTATTAGAAAAAGGGCACAAGGTAATTAATGTTGATACTCAGTGGTTTGGAAATTTTCTCCAAAAACATCCTGATTTGACCAATATAAAAGCTGATATTCGGGATTATGATTTTGACCAATTAAAGGATGTGGATAGTATTATTCATTTAGCAAATATTGCAAATGATCCTGCGGTTGAACTTAACCCATCATTAAGTTGGGAAGTAAATGTATTAGCTGGACAGCAAATAATAGAAAAAGCATCAAGGTTTGGTGTTAAACAGTTTATATATGCAAGTTCTGGTAGCGTATATGGAGTTAAAGATGAAGATAAAGTTACTGAGGATTTAACGCTAGTTCCAATTTCGGTTTATAACAAAACAAAAATGGTTGCTGAAAGGGTTTTCCTTTCTTATTTAGATAATATGAAAATACATTGCATTAGGCCTGCAACAGTATGTGGAGTATCTCCAAGAATGAGATTAGATGTAAGTGTGAATGCATTAACTTATCAAGCTCTTAAGAACCAAAAAATCACAGTTTTTGGTGGCGAACAAACAAGGCCTAATATCCATATAAAAGATATGATAAATGTATATTTGCATTTCTTATCCAATCCTAATATTGATTCAGGTTGTTATAACTGTGGCTTTGAAAATATATCAATTATTGATATTGCGAAGCGAATTCAAAAAAGAATTCCTTCAGAAATAATTGTATCCAAATCCAATGATCCAAGATCTTACAGACAAGATTCAACAAAGTTAATGAATACAGGCTTTAAACCATTATATGGAGTTGATTATGCTATTGAGGAAATAGAGGAATACTATAAAAACGGCTATCTTTCTGAAGGTGACAACTGCTACACAGTTAAATGGATGAAATCTTTGGGGCTAAATAATACAAATTAAATTAAAATGAAAGATATTTTAAATATAGAAAAACTTTCTTTCATTTCTAAAAAACTTCGTAGAAGAATTATTATCACTTCTTCTAAGTCTTCAATACCTCATTTAGGATCTTGCTTGTCATGTATAGATTTATTAGTTTATTTATATTGGAATGAATTAAAAATAGACCCAAAAGAAAGTAATCATAGATCAAGAGATAGATTTGTATTAAGTAAGGGACATGGAGCTCCAGCTCTTTTTCAAGTACTAGCAGAAAAAGGATTTTTTCCTATCTCTCGATTAGATGAATTTGGCAAATCAGGGAGTGTTTTTCATGAACATCCTCCAAAACCTGGATTTATCCCTGGTATAGAAGCTGCAACTGGGTCCTTAGGACATGGATTACCGATGGCTTTAGGAATGGCAATAGCGTTAAATCTTAAAGGAATAAACGCCAGGAGTTATGCACTCTTAAGTGACGGTGAATGTAATGAGGGAACTATTTGGGAAGCAGCTATGATGGCTTCTGCTAAAAGAGTATCAAATCTCACTGCAATAGTGGATTTTAATAAATGGCAAGCTACAGGTAGAAGTGAGGAAATTATGTCTTTAAATCCATTAATTGATAAATGGAAATCATTTGGTTGGTCTGCACAAGAAGTTGATGGGCATGATTTTAATCAAATAGGCGAAGCATTAAACAGTGCCAAAAATGAAGCTAATAAACCTAATGTTATTATTGCTCATACAGTTAAGGGCAAAGGTATTTCATTTATGGAAGATGATAATAATTGGCACTATAGAATACCAAATAATAATGAACTTACAAATGCACTAAAAGAACTGGAATAGCTATATGAGAAATGCATTTGCTAGAGAAATCACCAAAATAGCTGGTAAAAGAAATAATTTAGTACTTTTATCTGGAGACATAGGTAATAGAATGTTCGATGATTTTAAAAAAGTAGCACCTGAAAGATTCTTTAATTGCGGTATAGCTGAGGGAAACATGATGAGTGTTGCAGCTGGCATGGCCTTATCCGGAATGCGCCCTGTTGTATATACAATTACACCCTTTACAACAATACGTTGCCTAGAACAAATAAAAATAGGTGTTGCATACCATCAGGCACCTGTTGTGATAATTGGGACTGGTTCAGGACTTAGCTATGCAGAGTTAGGAGCTACACATCATTCATTAGAAGATTTAGCTATTTTGAGAAGTATCCCTGGAATAAATATTTTAGCTCCTGCAGATAGTAATGAGCTAGTAGAACAATTTAATCAAGCACTTGAAGATGATTTACCTACTTATATAAGAATTGGGAAGAAAGGAGAGCCGATTTTGCATAATAAAAATTCCATTTTAGGTATTGGTAAAGCAAATATACTTAAAGAAGGAGAAGATTTATTAATTTTAGGAATCGGACCGATTTTGAACGAGGCCATAATTGCCGCAAATATTTATAGTCAGACAGGAAAGTCAGTAGCAGTTGCTTCGTTAGGAGGAGTGCAACCTATGGATAATAGTTTCTTGCACAAAATGACTGAAAAATACTCTCAATGGATATCAATAGAAGAACATTCAATTACAGGAGGCCTCGGATCATCATTACTTGAATGGTTGTCAGAAAATAAAGTCAATAAGGTTAAACTAAAAAGATTAGGAGTACCTAATCAATTCATACATGAACTGGGCAATCAAGATTTTGTTAGAAAAAAATTAGGACTTAATAAAGATGGCATTATAAATGTTATTCAAACTATTATTTGAATATCATTTATGAATAATAAAAATATAGGTTTAGACTTTGATAATACCCTAATAAATTACGATGTTATTTTTCACAAAACAGCTGTAGAAAAAGGATTGATTCCTGAATCAGTTAGTAAAAATAAGGTAGCAGTAAGAGACTTCCTCAGATTTAATGGTAATGATAATCAATTCACTTTATTACAAGGAGAGGTTTATGGTAATAAAATAAAAGATGCAACTATTTCATTAGGTTGTTTTAATGCTTTAAAGTATCTAACTACTAATGGTTATAACTTATATATTGTTAGTCATAAAACAAAGACACCAATAAAGGGTTACCCTTATGATCTACATAAGGCTGCATTGAATTGGCTTGAGCTCAATAAATTTTTCTCGGAAGATGGTCTAAACATTAGAAGAGAAAATGTATATTTCGAGGAGTCCAAGAAATCAAAAATAAAAAGGATTATTTCAATATCATGTTCTTATTATATAGACGATTTAATAGAAATATTAGAATTAATACCTAATAATATTATAAGATTTCATTATGATCCTCAAAATAATAATAATTGGGAAAAAGGTCCTGTTTTAAATCAATGGGAAAATATAAATAATTTTCTCTAATGAATTTATTAGAAAAAGAAAAATATAAAAATTATCCAAGGATTTTACTAGGTGATAGTTTTAAAGATAATTTAAATGAACGAAATCTAAAATTTAATGGTTTTACAGAGCTCAATAATGGCATTAACAGTAAAGTTTTTAGAGTTAACTGTAATTCATGTTCTTTTATCTTAAAAGAATACCCTCTTCATCCTCATCAAGAACATGATCGAATGAATACAGAAATAAGAATATTAAAATATATGGAATCAATTAATATAGATAAAGTACCTAGGTACCTATTTAGCGATAAAGAAAGTAACTGGGCTGCTTATACTTTATTAAAAGGAGATAAAATCTATAATGTATCAAATGACTTGGTAAGAGATGTTTTCAAGTTCATGGATCTAATAAATAGATGTGATAATAATAGAGATTTAGATTTCATTCCAAAGGCAAAAGAATCATGTTTTTCTATTAAAGAACACGTCTCTACCATATCCAATAGATTTAAACATATAGAGATAATTAAAGGTAACTCAATGATTCATGACAAGGCTTATCTTTGGATCGAAAAATCACTAAAGCCTATCTTCGAAAAACAATCAAATCAGGTTCTAAGATTATCTATTAGTGAGAATGATTGCTCATGTTCTATTAACTCAGAAGATATATTAATCTCTCCATCAGATGTAGGCATTCATAATATGTTGATTTATAATGATATATATTACTATTTAGACTTTGAATATGCTGGATTTGATGATGTAGTTAAGTTTGCAATCGACTGGATAATTCAGCCGGAAAATATATTTGAAACCAAACTAGCATTAAACTTTCTAAATAATATTGATTCTCTTGTTAAAAGTACAAATTGGAGAAAGAGATTTGACTTATTAATAGACATTTATGCAATAAAATGGTCACTTATAATTTTAAATCCTTTTTTGTATCCAAGCAAAGTAAGGAAAGAGAATGATTTAGAGAAATGCTTGCAAAAATCTCAACTCTATTTTAATAGAGTACAAAGATTTATCTGTGAGATTAAAGAATCTAAGAAATAAGTTTTTTAATTTATTTATGATTAACAAACTCCCTATAGAAGTATAATAAATCAAAAGTTTTCTCATATGAAAGATTTACCATTAATAAACACATGCACCGTAGCAATAATAGGCCTTGGCTATGTTGGCTTACCATTAGCTGTTGAACTAGCAGAACGATCTATCAACTTAGACGAGAAATATAAAGGTAAAGTAATAGCGTATGACATATCTGATTTACGTGTTGATGCTCTTATAGATGGTAATGATTTCAATAATGAGTTTTCCAAGCCTAGGCTTAAATCTCTATCGAATATAGTTTTTACCTGTGATCCTGAGCTTCTAGAAAAGGCTGATGTTTTTATAGTAACAGTTCCAACACCTATCGATAAAGCAAAATGTCCTGATCTATCTATGTTATGTAATGCCACGAAAACATTAAGTATCGCAATAAAACATAAAATTAATTCTAATCAATCCCCAAAATATTATCCAATTATTATCTACGAAAGTACTGTTTATCCTGGTGCAACTGAAGAAAAGTTGGTTCCTATAATCGAAGAAATCACTGGCCTAGTCTACAATAAAAATTTCTTCTGTGGTTATAGTCCAGAACGGATTAACCCTGGAGATCCAGATAGAAGCCTTACATCTATTAAAAAAATAACTAGTGGAAGTAACCCTGAGGTGGCAAAGTGGATAGATTTATTTTATAAACAGATAATTGATGCTGGCACTTATTTAGCTTCTTCAATTAAAGTCGCTGAAGCAGCAAAGGTAATAGAAAATACTCAAAGAGATTTGAATATAGCGCTTGTTAATGAGCTTTCGATTATCTTTGATAAAATGGAATTAGATACATTAGATGTTCTTAAGGCTGCTTCTACAAAATGGAATTTTCTTGATTTCAAGCCTGGTTTAGTAGGTGGTCATTGTATAGGTGTAGATCCATATTATCTCACATATAGATCTAAACTTGCTGGTTATAAACCCAAAATTATTATCGCTGGCAGACAAGTAAATGATGGTATTGTTGATTATGTTGTAAAAAAATCTTTAAAAAAAACATTATCTATATTTAAGTCTAACAAAATTAACTATTTAATGATGGGACTAACATTTAAAGAAAACTGCTCTGATTTTAGAAACTCTAAATCTATTGAAATTGTTAATAAACTTATTAAAAAAAATATTAATATTCATTGTTATGATCCTTTAATCAATAAAAAAGAATTCAACAAAAAATATAATTTCAAATTAATTAATAAAATTAATAAAAAATTTTATCATTGTATTATTATATCAGTAGCCCATAATAAATTTATAAATATGGGGCAGAATAAATTGGAAACATATCTTAAACCTGATGGAATAATATTTGATATAAAAAGAATTTTATCTAAATCAAATAAAAATATTTATTTGTAAATGTTGATATCAATTTTTAGTATATTTTCATTTCTGGTTTTTTTGTACATATTTAAATTTTTTTCTTATAAATTAAATCTCATAGACAGGCCAAATTTTAGAAAAAGACATTCAGGTGAAATTCCTTTGATAGGAGGGTTAATAATTTATTCCAATATATTTGTTTATAGTTTTTTTTATGAAATTCATTATCATATAAATATTATACTTTTTACTTCTAGTATACTTATTGTTTTAGGAGCTTTTGATGACTCTAAAGAAATCGGAGTACTATATAGATTAATAGCTCAATTAATTTGCTGTTTGATAATTATT
>MDTG01297846.1_pt1 | contig 13853 bp, 10 predicted proteins | sample 811421 | NCBI WGS metagenome assembly MDTG01 (sample SAMN05326645, study PRJNA326480) | marine metagenome | isolation source: seawater | place: Pacific Ocean: South East | collected 2011 | reverse complement strand
ACGTGTGGTAAAGGCAAGTAATTAATTATGGATAATAAATTATACAAAACACCAAATGGTAAAACATTTGATGAACCTTATTTAAGAGAAAAATTTGGAGACGACTTTGGATTGCTTGTGGCTACAGGTCAGTTGGAAGAAATAGAAAATCCGCCTTTAGAAGAAGAGGTTATAGAGGATGAAATTTTCTTAACTCCTAATGGGAAAGAATTTACTACCACACAATTAATTGAAAAGTTTGGTCCTGTTGGGTTTGAGGAAATAAAAGACCAACTCAAAAAAAAAAATCAAGACGGAACTTTTTCGGACTCAAGTTTCAATTTGGAGGAAGCACTTGGCGTTTCGGATTTATCAGAAGTTGAACCGCCTGCTGATGAGCGTGCTGAAGCGGTTACAGTTCGAGACAACCAATCCTTTGTAAATCCTGCAATACCTCCGGGTGTAAGTGAGGAAGACGCTGCAATAAAGATTCAACAAGACCTAGAGCAAAACTTACAGGAAACTGCAGAGTTTAATATAGCTGAAGCTGAATATGATTCGGTTAGCAGAGCAAGAAAGTTAGACCAAGATAAAGCTAACAAAGAGTTTGCGAAAAAACAAAAAGAAACAGAACAAGCTTTAGAAAATGCGGGTATTCAATTAGATGAAGATTTTAAATCTGCAATTCAACTTGTAAATAAAGATTTAGTTTTAGCCGAACAAGACGAAGCGGCTAGAGCAATTAATGGTGCGTTTGGTAAATACGGAATCAACGCATACTCCACAGGTATTTTAGGTAGAGATACAATAGTAATTCAAAACTTTGATGGTACTAATTCTATAACGGTTGAAGTAGATGAATTTACTGATGCTCAAGCTTTAGAAAATTCTAAAAAAATTCGTGATTTTATAACACTCAACGCTATGAACGTGGAGGATAACTACACTCCCGAAGGAAAAGATGAAGACTTAATTCGTAAAGCATTCCGAGCAAAACAAAGCAGACCTATTGGTTTAATTAATGATGATGGCACTATGTCTACCCATAAGTTTATGCAATATGAAGAAGATGGAAAATTTTATGTAGTGCCAACGGTGTTTCCTAGAGACCCTGAAAATATGTCTACAAGAAGAGAAGATTGGTTTAAATTCAATATGGACGATTCTATTACTATGGCAAAACTAAGGGGTGAGGTTTATGAATTTGAAACTGAAGAAGAAGCACAAGATTTTGCAGAAGGTGCTTGGAAAAATGTAAGCACTGTAGATTTAGAAGGGCAGAGGTTTTATCAAGACCGTGGTCTCGATTATAATAGTGCACGTGTGTTATTTGACAATTATGAAGCAGCACGAGATGAAAGAATATTTTTAGAAAATGTATTAGCAGAAGCAGAAACAGTCGATAAATACGGTAAGTTAGGACCAAGAGCGTTGAAGTTTGAAAATTTAACTGAAGAAGAAAAAGAACTTTATGGTGATTTATATGTTGGCGGATATCTTGTTAATGATGCTATTGAAAGACTCGAAGAAGTAAAACAAATAGAAGAAAGCTTGTTTGAAACAGTTATAGACAACCAAGACATTGCTAGAGCTAGAGAAGATTTTGACGCATACTTAGCTAAACAAAGAAGAGAAAAAGCTCAAAGCGCAGCAGCTATAAACCAACTTGCACAATTTGATTATATGAAGCTTGACTCCGAGACCATAAACCGATTTGGTGTAAGAGCCGATGCTTTACCTACTTACAAACCTAAAACCACGTATGAGGCAAAACTAAAAGATTCTTATTTAGAAAGACTTAACACTATATCACAAACAGAAAAAGCCGCAGCGTTAAAGTATGACATAGCTAAAACATACTTTAATGAGAAAGAAAACAAATATATTCAAGAAGAATTCGTTGATAATTTGGAGTCTTTTATGGAACAATGGAGAAACGGATATGCACGAGGTATGGCTATTGAACAACTCGTAATGATGCAACTAGGCATTACAGACATGGACGACCCCAACGACAAAGAAGAGGCGGCTAGAAAAATATCAGAAGCTTTACTAAGTCAAAGCAACAAACAAAGTAGAACAGTAGCTAGATACTTTAATCAAAAAAGTGGAGCAGAAGGTTGGAACAATTTTAAAAGAGACCCGCTAGAATGGATGACTTCTTTAGCGGCAAACTCTATTAGTCAGATGCTTCCTTATGGTATGTGGATTATTCCTAGTACAACTGCGATGGGTACAGGAACAGGCGCAGCTATTGGTGGCGCTACAGGAGGACTTCCCGGTGCAATAGCAGGAGGTAAGACAGGTGCAGTATGGGGATTAAGAACCGGCTTTGCAGCTACAAGTTTTGCAATGGAATATGGTAATGCATTTATCGAAGCAATGGAAAGTCAAGGTTACAATTATTTAAATCCTGCAGATGTTGAGGCAGCCATAAGTGATGAAAATGTGTGGGCAGAAACAAATGACAGAGGAGTAAAAAGAGGATTAGCAATCGGTACAGTTGATTTCTTATCTATGGGGTTAGCCGGTAGAATATTTAGAGCAAGCAAGCTCTCAGGTAGAGGGACTGCGCTTGCCGCATTTACTGCAGAACGTTTTACGTTTGACCCTTTTATGGAAGCCACAGGAGAATATCTTGCACAAAAAGCAGTAGGCGATGAAATAGATTGGTTAGAGATTGGAGCAGAAGCCGGGGGTGCAGCAGGTAATCAAACAATGCAAGCAGCCGTCAATGTATATATAGACCAAAGGAATAGAAGTAATTTAGATATAGCTAATCGTCTCGCTAATAATATAAATGAGTTAATGAATGAAAGTGCAAGTGATGAAAGAATATCACAATGGGCTACCAATATGTTTAACTTAGGTAAAATAGATGCTGATACCAATCAAAAAATACAAAAGAATGTTGGGTTAAGAAAAACTATTAAAGAATTGTTAGGAGGGAGAAAAACAAAAAAAGCAGTTAAAGTAAGATTAGCAGAACTCCTACAAGCTAAAGAAGAATTAAGCACTGATACTAATAAAAAAAATATATACAAAAGTGTATTAAAAAGAATCAATGATGAGATAAGTCAGATTGTAGAAACAGGAGTAGTTCCTGAACAAATGAAAATTGAAAACAATGAGAATGTAGGAGGTATAGGTGTAAACTTAGATGCTATATTAGGAAAAACAAAACCCGATAAAACTGCAGAATATAAGTGGCGAGGTAAGAGGGTCACTCGTCAAAGGTTTTTAGACAAGTTAGCGAAGGTAACAAAAGCTTCACAACTTGGTAAGAACACAGGAGTAAGCAACGACCTAGAAGTACTAACCGAATTAATAAAAGTAAAAGATGCCATTCAGAAGCCAAGCACAGAGAAAGTGGATGTACAAGAACAAACCACAGATGGCAGCACGGTGGGAGAAGGAAACGTTCAACAAGAATCTACCACTGAAAGTGTCACGACAGAGACGGAGACGGAAAGCGTAGAAGTATTAGATGATAATCAATATGCGACAACTCCATTCCTATTAAGGAGTAGACCGAAAACTGCAGAAGAAGAAGCCGTAGCCTACGAAGGAAATAAAGAGAAATCAGAAGAATTCTACATTGATAAAACAATTGAGAAAATGAAAGAGAGGGGGAAAACCGCTGATGAAATATTTGATAAACTTGTACAAAGGTATGGGTTGATGATGAATGAGGTATTGTCTTTCAAAAAATATGTAGAAGGAAAGGTAAACGGTGATATTAAAACCGATATTAGAACATATAGATTAGGTAAACAACAGGCAATAGCAAATGCCACGGCAGAAGCAGTAAGCGAAACAACTGAAACTGAAGAAACAACTGAGGAAATATTTAGTGATGTAGAACTAGAAAATATATCTGAAGAGTTAAAAGACCTTGAAGCTTTTGTTAAAAGAGAAAACCCTAAGTTCAGCATTAAGCCTAACTTAACCACACAAGAAAAACAAAAAGCATTAGATGATGAAGCCTATAGAATTCTTACTGAGGCTGAAAACGCAGGACTATCAGAGAATGCATATACTGTAGAAAACCCTCAAGTACAAACCATACCTATTATTATAACTGAAAACTCCGAACTCGCTAACAGGGTTAGACGTATGGGATTAGACGAATTAATTGGAAAGAAAATTAATTTAGTAATGGCTGACCAACTAGTAACTAACTCAAGATATATGGGTGGTCCTTTCTTCCCATTACAAGACGGATTATACAATAAAGTAGCTTGGGCTTCAATGAATAAAAAAGCAGCAAACGATATTATTAAAGGTGCAATTGATGCTGATTATACTGTTGTATATAATATGACACCTAACGCAGTTAATGCTAATGTTGCAATCCGTACAGAGTTCTTGTCTCGTTTGGAAAACTTAGATGCAGACACCCAATCAATTATATTTGAACAAGTTAAAGACCATTTAACCGATAAGGTTTATGGTGAAAAGGGTAAAGACACCACTAAAGTTAAAGACTTACTTACAAACTCCACAACACTTGAAGAGTTCTTTGATGGTTTAAACTTTGAAGTAACCGTAAAAGCTAAAGTTATAAAAGACATCCTTCCAACTAAAACCAAAAATGCAGAATCGGAGCTTGGACAAACATTACAAGATTTAGGTATCACATTAGAAGAAGTGCAAGAAAGTATCACCGAACAATTTGTAAAAGATTTACCTGCAGGCGCAATGACTATGGTGTTAGAAGTTCAAGACAAGAATGGAAACAAAGTAACAGAACAAACAAAATCAGAAGCGCTGATTACGTCTGAGCAGCAAACAGAAGAAGGATTGAAACCACATCCTAATTATCCTGTGTACATAAGAGGAAAGGCGATTGGTCTCCTTGAAGAGACAGTTCCTTTTTGGAATGTTGTACCTGACTCAATGGAAAAAATTGATGCTAAAACTACAGGTCAAATAACAAGAGATTCAGGGAAAAAATCAACTGCAAAGCAAATAGTAAACGACACTATGAGAAGCGCAATGATGAATCAAGATAAAACCGTTCAAACATCTGAACCTACCGCTTCTCAATATACAAGGTTTATAAACCTATTGACCAAAGCGTTCCCGGGAGTAGAGGTAGTAAACGACCAAGCTTTGTTTGATGAGTTGTTATTGCAACCAAGTGTTGTAGCTCTTACCACTAAAGCAGAAAGAGAACAGAAACAAATAATATATGGTGCGGTGTTCCAAGGAAAAATATATTTGAATCCTGCACGTTCAAACTTTAATACACCTATTCACGAGTTCGGTCACATATGGAATACTATGGCTAAAGAGTTAAGACCGGAGCTTTACAATAAAGGTATTGAGCTAATCCAAGGTACAGAGTATGTTACACAGGTGCTAGAAAACAAGCAATACCAAAAGATAATAAAAGAGATGCGTGAGGATGGAGCAACTGAAGCGGAAATCCAAGAGTTCATAAATGAAGAAGCACTAGCTACTGCTATTGGAAACAAGGGTGAGTCCTTTGTTAACGCATCAATTAAGAAAGGATTTAAGAATTGGTTGAATAGATTATTCAATTTTGTAAAATCAGTTGTCGGTTTATCTAAATACACTGACGAACAAATCCAAGACATAACTTTAGATGAGTTCTTACAAGGAGTAGTTGTAGATTTATTATCAGGTGAAGAGGTGTTTGTTAATGCTGAGGTCAAGAACATAGACAACACTGTTAAGTTGATGGCAGTTGAAAACGATGCGCTAACCACTATGGTTTCTACATTAAGACAACAAGGGTTCTCTGATATTGCTATACGTAAGTTTTTACAAAATAAGAACTACAGTGCAATAGAAATTAAAGAAGCAATGGCAATTGAAGCAGAACAAGTATTGTTTAATGATTCTTTTGTTCCTGCTGAGTTCGGTAATGTAGAGGGCGGAATGTTGGTAGGTAGACAATTGTTTGACCAAGTAATTAAAAAACTAAAAGCTTACGCAAAACCTACGAGAACAAAACCTAGAACGGAAACGGCAGAGGAAAAAGTAATTAGAGCAAACAAGCTTAGAGAAGCTAACCCAAAACTATTTGCTTTAACTGATAAAGAAATACTAGCTAAATATCCTAATGTAGGAATTAAAGGTGAAATAAAAGGCGAGCCTAAAACAAAAGCACAGATAAGACAAAAAGCTCTAGAGCTATTAAGAGAGAATGAAATATTTCAACAACAACCTCAGATAACTCAGGACGCTCTTATCGTAGCCTTAGACAGAGTAATAGACACAAGAGCTAACGTTCAGGTACAAAAAGAAATAAGTGCCATTAAACGTACAATTAAGAACAGAAAAGAGGGTGCTAAAACTTTACAAGAAGCTAAGAGAAGATTAAGAATGTATATTAGAAGTGCAATTCCTCGTACAGATAACTACACTTCGACACAAGTAAACAAATTTATAAAGATAGTAGCCGAAGCAACAGACGCCACTATCTTAAGAGATATTGATAAAATAAATACTGAAGTAGAAAAGACACGAGAAAAAATTAAGAAGCTTGTAATACGTGATATTAAAAAACTAGTTAAGGACAAATCAAAGAAAAGAATTACACAGTCTAGAAAAGGAAGAAGTAAAGGAGTAAGTGCAGAAACACAGGCGTTTATGGAGCAAGCTGATATAGTTTTGAATGCAGTACTTAAAAATGATTTAGATAAACTAGAAAGCATAAAACAAGAGATAGCAGAAAACGAACAAGAAATATTCCAACTTATATTAAAGTTAAATGATGGTCAGAAACTTACACGTGCAGAAGAAAGATTAGTTAATCTAGCGTATGCATATGATAACTTCTCAGACCTTCAAAGCTTATCATTAGAAGAAGTTCAAGCTTTATTAAAAAAGTTCAAGGAGCTACGAGCAGAAGGAATTAGAACTTTTAAATCAAGAAGAGAAGCTAGAGCCTTAGAACAACAAGCTATCAACAAGCAAGCAGAAGAACAGATAGTTGAAGACTATGGTGACATTGTAGTTGATGATGAAGGTAATGCTAAAAACTCACAACAACTCAGAAGAGATAGAGAAAACATAAACAAGCTATTGAATGAAGGTAAGTATATGAAATGGATTATGACTTACCTAAACCATTGGAGGATGAATAGTTGGAACTCAGTTGTTACTGCGTTTACCAATAATATGAAACACCTAGGTACTCTTACTAATCAAATTGACAATGCAGGTCGTGGTAAGTTTTTCTTTGAAAACATATACAAAAGATTAAACAGAGCTGACGAAGCTAATATGAATGGTTACTTTAGAACACAGGATACTTTAGATAGCATTGTAAATAGCATAGAAGGAATAGACCGTGGTATGAAACAAGTACGAGAGTTAGTATATCAAGAAGGTGTACTAACTGTAAGAGTGCGTGAAATTAAAGCTGACGGCACAGTTCAAAAGAATTTCCAAACTGCTGATTATAACCGAGACCAATTGCTAAGAATCTACGCACTATATAAAGACCCTGTTCAACGTGCTAAATTAGAGAAACAAGGTTTCACTCCAAAGGTAATGGAGGAGGTTGAAGCATTCTTAGGAACTCAGCTTACAGAGGTGGCAGATAAAATTGTAGACTTTTTAAGTAATGAGTACTATAATGAGATTAACGATGTCTATCGTCAAGTTAACGATGTAAATCTCAGCTACATTGCAAACTACTTCCCAACACAAACAGTAAGCACCGCAAGGTTTGGAAGAATGTTAGAGGATGGAGATTTTGGCGGTCTCTTTAACGCAGAAACTTCTCCTTCATTAAAAGAACGTGCTAATGTAAAAGATGGTGTAAGAACTGATGTTTCATTTACTGCAACGTTACAAACCCACGTCAAACAAATGGAAAGGTATAAAGCCTATGCTGCTCCAACAAAAATATTAGCAGGCATAATGAGTGACCCATATGTAGTTAGTATGTTAGAAGCTATGGGTCTTACAAAAAATTTAAAGACCGCTATCAACTATGCTATAAACCCTGATGCGTTTGCAAAGAATACTGCTACGAATTTTGGATTTATTAATAGACTTCAAAGCCGATATACATCATTTGCACTTGCATTAAAACTTATGCAGATTCCAAAACAGGCATCATCATTTATAAATGCGTTAGAGGAATATACTTTTAGAAAAGACAAAGCTACGGTAGGTTTAGATGTCTTAATGTTTATGTTTGATTCTGCAGTGCTTGCCGCAAATCTAGTAGCTGAACTAGTAGACTATGGTTTAGATAAAGGAGCGGGTATAAAAATTGGATTAGAAAGCAAACCTTTTCAAGAAGCAATGGCTATGTCTTCCACGTTTAGAAAGCGTGTGGAACTAGGAGTAGAAGGAGATTTGATGGGATTAGAATCAGGCCAACCTACATACGGTAATTTTGAAACCAACCAAAAACTATGGGCAAAACTTGGACGAAGAGGTAGAAGACTTGCGGCAATGCCAACTATAATTGGTGACTTTATGGGGGTTATGGGATATATGGTAAACTACAGACGTAACATAAAAAATGGTATGACCAAAGCTGAAGCTCTTGAAGCGTTTAATGATTACAACGTTACTCAGCAATCAAGAAGAGCTACTGAAAAAATTCCTCTTCAGATGAACCCAACTATATTTACAAGAGCATTTACAATGTTTGGTAGTACATTGTTTTTACAGATGAACAAGGTTATGATGAAGTCGGATTCAATATTAATGGATGGCTACAGATATATTACCGAAGGACAAAAGAAACAAGACCTACCTAAAATAAAAGATATAAGAGGATTGTACTTAAACTTGGCTATAGCCAACGTTATGTTTACTGCTATGGCAAACATATTCTTGCTGACACGAGGTGATGATGAAGACAAGCGAATAGCCTATCAAAGAATGATGGACGCAATGTTTGGATTAAATCTTATATATAGTCTGCCATTCATAGGTCAATATGCAGAACAAGCTATCTATGATTTAAGAGGAGAAAGAAGAAAAGCTTCCGGGGGTATAAACCCAATCCTATCAGTTTATAATAAATGGAGAAACGGAGTGAGATATGATGATGAGAATGCAATATTACAAGGAGCGAGAGTGTTAACTGAAATAGCATTTGGTGTACAAGGCGACCCTCTTATAGCTTTAGCTGAATTATTTAGTGGTCAATTTGATGAAGACACAATGTATAAATTGTTAGGGGTAAGTTATTCGTATAGACCTAATAAACAAAAGACAACAAGCAGAACAACAAAGAGACCGAAGAGAGCAAGTCTTGATGAGTTAGATGTAACATTTGAAGATGAACTAATCATTGAATAATTCAATCTTTTGTTTAATTAAATTACACTTCTCATATTCTTCTGTGCCTTCAAAGTATTCCAATAAATCAAACAATGTTTGAAGTTCAAGAGGTCGTTCAGGGTTATGAATAAACAAGCCTTCTTCACGCAATATGAAGTCTTCAGGTTTCTCACCCATAACTACTCGGTATGAGTTTTCAAAAGCTTGTTCTATATTAATAAACATATTAGTATCTCAAATATTTTAATCCTCTTTGCTTGGGATAATAGACCATCAATTCTTGGTCATTAGCAGCTCCCTCTCTTGGTTTTCTTCCACCCCACCTAAACTCACCCTCTAGTTTTGTTACCTCTCCGTATATTATTCCATCGTAACAGGCCCATATAATTATAGGGTTTAGTCTTGGTTGACACAACTTGACCACCTTCGATGCTGAAATAGGTAGCGGATAGGCGTTGTTTATATTTTTGTTTCTACCCTTCACCTCTACATAAGACACCGGTAATCCTTGTTCGTTTAAAATCTTGTAATCTATTTGATTAGGTCCAAGTTTTTTAAACTTTAGATGAGGTCTCAGTTTTATAAACCTAGTTATAGCTTGATGTTCCCTCTTTTTATCTGATTCTTTTTCAAATCTTTTTGTCATAGTTCCATCAAGCAATTTATTGCGGTATGACCACCCAACACAACTCCACACCCTATCGCTTGTTTTTTAAAATGTTTAGCGTAAGCTGCTGCGTATGCAGTGCAATCAATGCCACATCCGACTTGCATTCCAAACACTCTAAAGTTTCTTCCTACCATCCATTCGGTATAAGCTTGAGTGTGTATATGTCCTTGTACTGTAGACATCATATCGTTTTTTCCTTTTGTTCGAGCAGTTCCTCCTTCACCGTGTACATATTGGACTCCGTCATAAACAAATCTTTCACCCCAATTCCAATTTGTACCCAACACTTCATTGTAACTTTTAATCCAACGTTTTGGTATTTGTGATTCAAAAGCTTTACGCATTATCATTCTATCGTGATTACCTATACATACGTCTGCTTTTGGAAACTCATCCACCCAATCTTGAATACAATCGATTGCCATATCTAACTCATCTCCTCCACCCATTCCGTCAGGGTCAGTGGTGTGAAATGAACTGTAATGATTATCAATTATATCTCCTATAAATATGACTTGATTACAGTTATATTTAGCGTAAGTATCTTTACAAAACTCAAAGTATCCATCCAATGTAAATGGTGCGTGTAAGTCTCCTATTATTAATATACGTCTTTCTTTTTTTGTAAGATTATCGTAAGCAATTTTTTTATTACCATTTAATCTAGGTCTGAAATCATTATACTTCATCCTTAATAGATTCTTTAATGTAGGTAAGGTTTGCTATTAAGACATCTACGGCTAGTTCTACTTCAGGATATTCTCGGTCTATTAATGCTTCATAAAGGTTGGAGGTTTGGTCGTGAAGACCATCCATTAGAGTGTTGATGTATTGTACTCGTTGCTTATCTAATGGGCTTATTGGCATTACCTATCATTGGGTTAAACATCGTTATGAGGTTTGTGTATTCCATTACTATTTAAATATCTATGTAATACTAGTTCATAACTTTTTATCTCGTGTTCTTTCCCTCGACTGTCCAATAATTCAAAGATGGAAGAGTATTTATTTAATGTCCTTTTACTCTCCCTTAATTTCTCTATTTCTAAAAGTAGAGATTTTTTTTCAAATCTCAAAGAAATTATTAATCTTTTTAGTTCAACTCTCGTCAATTCGTGCATTGGGTCATACTTTCGTAAAAACAAATCTTCTATTCTCTCATATTTTTTTCTTAAAATTTTATCATATTTAAGATGATTATCGATGTGTTTAAGGTAATGAATAGGTGTGGCGTGATGAACCTCTAGAAACTTCGCCAACCTAGTTGGTCCGACTCTATTATACTTTTTAAGTATCTTACAAAAGATGGCACGAGCTTCAGTGTATTCTCTTCTTCTCGTTTTTTCTTTTAAGTCTAATTCAAATTCTGTATCTATTATTTCTTTTAAGTAGTGTATTGGTTTTGATTCCATTTTTCTAATGTTTGATTTAAATTCATATAATCTAGAAACTCATCTACTTCAATGGAGTCCATTGATAAAAACACGGGGTACTCCCCGGGCTGATGTATGTATTCTATTGTAAAATAAAAGGGGTCTTTGTTTCTAATAACTCCCGCAACTTTTTGTGTCCACCCTTCCTGCACAGGAAGATTGTCTAAATTTGTTTCTAACTGATGTACTATTTTTAAACTATAATGTATAGGTATAGATTTTAATTCTTCAATAAACCAATCGTCAAACTCATATCCCATATCAACCTCTATATACCTCTGTCCTAAATCCATGTTTTTCTAGTTCTTTTAATCTATACTTTTGCAGTTCAGATAATTTACCTTTTCCTTTTTTACATTCCACAAACAATACGTCTGCGTCTTTAGGAATAGCAATCAAATCAGGTATTCCGTTCTTGTTTGTAACTGTAAGCTTGAGTACATAATACCCTTCACTTTCTAGTTGTTTTATCCTTTTCCTCTGTATCTCTTGTTCTGACATAATCTAAATAAAATCCTATGCCAACCACAATGTTCATTGCTAGTGACGACAATAGTTCATAGGCTTGATGAAAGTCGTGAATAGATAAATGTATATGACCCACAACCCAAAAAGGTATTGCTAGATTTTGGCTAATCCATATCAACAAAAACCTTACAAAACTCATACTATAAAGTTAACAAATCTTTTTTAAAGTGTCTGACTGTATAGTCTTTCTTCTTACAAACTGCTTTGTATATTTGGTTTTCAATTCCATCCTTGGCAAACACCCAATATACATTGCTTTTTAATCTATCTATTGTTGTCATCCTATCTCTTGATTGCCAATAACTTGTGGCAGAAAAATCTATATTGTAATAAACTAATGCCTCTGCCTCTTTTAATGAGATACCTTCTCTTCCGCTTACAATTTGTAGGGCTATGCTTTTATCTGTCTCTTTAAAGAGACTTAGCTCTGTACATATATCATCTCCATAAACTTCTTTGATTGCTTTTAATTCTTGTTTGAATTTATAAAAGATAGCTATCTTTTTATTTGTAAATTTTTTATAAATAAATTGTGCCTTGCTTGTGTCAATTACCATTCCTTTACCTGACTCAAACTTTATAGTGCCTGAATATAATTGATGTAACTTCATCATTAATTTAACAGGTGTGTCTGCTAGTATAACTTCTTCGTCTCCTTCTACTACTCTATTTCGTTTTAATTTTTTGCATAAAAAATATGTAACCTTATCCATTTCTACATTAAGTATATGTTCCTTAGTATCTACTTTGAATCCTGCGTCACTCTGACTAAATCTATATGTAAATGGGCTCATCTTATTTATAATGCTTTCATAACCTCTTGTGTAATCATTGATGTACATAGAATTTATTTTCTTTTGTCTTTTATCTACATATTGATTTGCAAACTTGTAAAATGTTTTGTGTTCCTTAAAAGGGTTAGTTGGAATACCAAACACCTGATGATACATTTGACTGTAACTCTCAGGTGTCGGTGTTCCTGACATCAAACAAACTAAACATCTGTTTACTTTAATAATATCACGAACCTGCTTGGCTCGTTTATTTGGTTTAGGAAATGCTCCCAAACTATGCGCTTCATCTACAATAACCATATCCCATTTTACATCAGGTATCTTGTGAATGCTTTCATAATTAATTACTAATAAATTATACAAAGGGTTCAACATTTCATAATCTTTTTCTATACTACGTATTGCTTTCTTCTTAGTAAGGAACAAAACTCTTTTACAGTTTTGTTGTTCCGCAATGCCTAACGCAGTCAATGTTTTGCCGGTACGCACTTCCATAGCTAAGTATACAAATTTGTGTTCAGCAATTGTACGACTAGCTTTATTGATTATTTCAAGTTGGTAATCTCTATATTCCATCGATAGTTCCTTGCACTTCTAATTCGTGTTTACTTCTAAATCTTATCCAACGCCCCTCTCTATCTCTTCCTTCATCAGGTGGACAATTAAACTTATAATTACTATAAGCGCTCAACCATTTATAAAATCTGTTTCTACTAATAGTCATCTTGGCTTTTGGAGCGTAGTCGGGATACTCCCCGATAAACTCTAGGTATAACTCTTGCTTGTATCTTCTCACATTTTTTTCTAAAGAAGGGTTGTCTGTGTCTCCTTCTATGAGTCCACACCATTCTATAAAATCGTGTGATGTTTCCGCAGATAGTTGTCTTATTTTTAAGTTTAAGAACTTAGATTTTACTAAACCTTTTTCTAAATATAGTTGTAAGTTTTGTATCATATAGTTGTCGAATTGACACCACTCATCATCATCCCAATCCCCAAACATTAACTTTCCAAACTCATCAAGTGGCGTGTTGTTTTTGTTGTAGTGTTGATGTAACTCTACTTCCCACTTTCTTCTAGCAAAAGAATTACCGCTACCTTTGATTGCGTAGTTTGTAGTGATAGCTATTTTAGGTGACTTGCTAAATGGTATCTTGATTGCGTCTT
>MDTG01222848.1_pt1 | contig 13854 bp, 11 predicted proteins | sample 811421 | NCBI WGS metagenome assembly MDTG01 (sample SAMN05326645, study PRJNA326480) | marine metagenome | isolation source: seawater | place: Pacific Ocean: South East | collected 2011 | reverse complement strand
TGTGCTGCCCTTCAGATTGGGCGAGCCGCTCCGAGTGATTAGTGTCGTTCGTCGTCATCGCGTAGGAATTGAAGCCGCAACGGTGTCGACGATCACGCTTCGCTCAGCTGACATGCTTGCGGTTGTTGGTTTGGGAGCGCTAGTTGCCCCGAGCGCGTTCTTCGGACTAGTTGGAATAGCAGGATGGCTCTTGCTTGGGTTGGTTGTCGTAGTTGCGTTTATTGGTTGGCGTTGGCTATCTAAGGTCGCTCAACGACGTCCTGATGTTGTGCGACCTGGTGCAGTAGCACTCGGCCTTTCCACAGTCGCGTGGATTGCCGAGTCGATTCTTGTTCGCCAGGTAGCAACGTGGGTTGGAATAAACCTCTCCTGGTCCGAAGCAGTTTTGGTCACAACAGTTGCGGTAGCAGCACAGATTGCGGCTATCGCGCCGGGAGGATTCGGTACTTATGAAGCTGCAGCTGTTGCTGCTTATGTCGTGTTGGGCTACGACGCCGAAGCAGCCTTGATTGCAGCATTGGGAGCCCACGCTCTTAAAACTGCCTACTCGTTATTGGTTGGCACCATCGCTGCTTTCTCTCCATCGCCATCGCTTATCGGTAGGTTCCGGCTCAACAAGACTGAACAAAAATTGACTTCAGGTGCGGTATCGCCTGACGCTCCGGTGGTTTTGTTTATGCCTGCATATAACGAAGAAGAAGCGGTATCGGGATGCATAGATCGCGTCCCGGAACAGGTCCACGGTCGTCGGGTTGAGTTAGTGATTGTTGATGACGGTTCGGTAGATGAAACAGTTCGATGCGCTCAACAAAGCGGCGCTGAAGTTGTTCAACTTGGACAAAATCAAGGTTTGGGAGCAGCAGTACGCGTAGGTCTCCGAATCGGAGTTGAACGCGACGCAGCAGCAGTCGTTTTTTGTGATGCCGACGGTGAGTACCCGCCAGAAGAGTTAGCCAACGTCGTTGCCCCAATATTGGACGGAGATGCTGACTACGTCATCGGCAGTAGATTCTTAGGGCGCATTGACCATATGAGACCACATCGTCGCTTTGGGAATCATGTTCTGACGCGAGCATTGCAACTCGTGGCGCGCCAACGTATTACTGATGGCCAATCGGGGTACAGGGCACTTTCTTATGAGGCTGCGCGGAGCGCCGAAATTATTCACGACTTTAACTACGCGCAGGTACTGACTCTGGACTTGATGGCGAAAGGCTTTCGGTATGACGAGGTGCCTATCAGCTATCACTTTCGGACTACCGGTGAAAGCTTCATCAAGCTTGGTCGCTACCTGCGAAACGTGGTTCCCGCTGTGTATCGCGAGATTAACGCTGCATAGTTCTGATCAATCAGACTTGAACGCTAAGGCTCTGTCGCTCGTGAACTGAACCTGAACTTGATCTCCACGACTGAACTTGGTTGACGGCCCACAACGGACACGTACTTGGTCATTGCCGAGAGCTACAAAGATCATCGAGTCGTGACCGTAATACTCCACTGCCTGAACCTGAGCATCGCCACCCGCCGTAATCGATAGCTGCTCAGGTCGGACTACTAGGTCAACCGAACCGCTGAGGTGAGGGTCAATTGCTACTGAACCTAATGAACAGTTCGCGAAACCAGAAGCTGCATTGCCTTTCAACACTGAGACTGTGCCCACAAATTCTGCGGTCCATTGGTCAATTGGGTGGTGGTAAAGAGCTTGCGGAGAGTCGGTCTGAACAATTCGACCCTTACGCATGACCGCCACGCGGTCGCCAACGATAAACGCTTCGTCTTGATCGTGGGTTACAAATATCGACGTGATCCCTAGATCTGCTAAAAGCTGATGGACTTCGGTTCGCACTTCAATTCTTAGGCTGGTATCGAGATTAGAGAATGGTTCATCTAGTAGAAGCACGCCTGGTCGAGGTGCGAGAGCCCTCGCGAGAGCGACCCTTTGTTGTTGACCGCCCGAAAGTGTTGCTGGCATGCGATCCTGCAGCCCCGCCAAGTCCATCATCTCGAGTGCCGCAGTTACTTCGGCGTCCTTCGACGGCGATTTCGAAATCCCGTAAGCAACGTTCTTAGCGACCGATAGATGGGGAAATAATGCCCAATCCTGAAATACCATTCCCACCCTTCGACGATCGGGTGGCACCCAGCTACTTCCTGCAACGATCTCTTCACCAATAGTCATGGAGCCCGAAGACGGCTTTTCTAGACCTGCGATAAGCCGCAACAAAGTGGTTTTGCCGCACCCGCTAGGACCTAAAAGAGCTATCGACTCGCCCGGCGAAACATCGAGACTTACCCCATGCAGAACCGGTTCTTCACTGTAGGAATGTTCAAGGTCTTTAACTGTGACCCCGCGCGCAGCGGAACTTGTCATGCGCCTGGGGTTACAACAATGCGGTCTGCTGTTGGGCCGCCGACCCCAAACGGGGTGTCACCGACATTAACTGTGGCTGTTCCATCGGGAGCAAACGACAACACAACACCGGAGCGGCCGGGCATGAGACCAGTATTTTCCAGGAACTCAAGTTGCCCAGTTTCCCATTCCAATTCTTCAGGTATCCGCACTACCGTGAACTGGTCTCCAGCGTCGATTTTGGACAAAACGACCGCATCCGCTGGCTCTTTATAACCACTACCTGGAATTGGATTACCGTGCGGACAAGTTTGAGGTTCCCCGAGGACTTTGCGCATTGCCGCTTCCACAGTTGGGGAAATCACATGCTCCCATCGACCTGCTTCACTATGTGCATCGGTCCAGTTCAAACCGAGTACATCAGTCAGAAAACACTCGGCGAGCCGGTGTCTGCGCACGATTGTTGTTGCTAGCGTCTTGCCGTCGGTAGTGAGCTTGATCTCACCGTCAGCTCTTACATCGACGAGATCTTCGCGTTCCATCCGTCGGACCATTTCGCTCACGGCTGGTCGTGAAACATCGAGGCGTTCGGAAATCCTTGCCTGAATAACGGGCACTCCGTCCTCGGCGAGCTCAAAGATGGCTTCGCTGTATTCCTCGAAAGCGGGATGATGTTCGGTTGGTTCGTATGCCACGCAAAGACCCTACCAGCCCGTTTGTACGAACTGTGACGATCGATTGTTAAGCTTACTTAACAATACCTCAGACCCTATTTCTAGGCGCTTTGAGGGCAGATCAAACTAGGAACAGATACCGTCATCGGGTGATGCCCAGACGAGCCCGCTTTATTCTCGGACGAATTTTCCAAGTTCGTACCTTCGGACGACAGCTAGCTGGCATTCGCTTAACCGAAAATCAGACATTTGCCTTCATGGCTTTGATCGTGGGGCTTGTAGGTGGACTAGCGGCCGTCGGCTTTCACTATCTAATCGATTATCTCCACGACGAAGTCTTCGGACGAATAGCGAACTGGTCCGATGGTCTTGGCCCATTCAAATTTATGCCTGGAATTATTCTTGGGGGCTTACTCGTCGGTCCATTAGTAACCAGAGCAGCTTCTGAAGCTCGGGGACATGGCGTGCCTGAAGTAATGGAGGCGGTTAACCGCCGAGGAGGCAGAATCCGAACTCGGGTCGCGTCAGTTAAGGCCATAGCTTCAGCTCTCACCATTGGTTCAGGTGGCTCAGCTGGCCGTGAGGGACCAATCGTTCAAATCGGTTCGGCATTAGGTTCAACGCTTGCACGTTCGTTCAGGATGTCTGACCGACGCAGATCCACTTTCGTAGCTGCTGGAGCGGCTGCAGGCATTGCTGCGATCTTCAACGCTCCTCTTGCCGGTGTGTTCTTTGCGCTCGAAGTCATATTGCGGTCCTTTACCGCTCGCGGATTCTCCACAGTCGTTATTTCAGCAGTAGCGGCGAATGCGGTGTGGCGAGTACTAGTTGGTGACGAATCGGTTCTGACCGCCGAAGTGCATCAACTAATTCATCCCAGCGAACTTGTCCTATACGCCGTTCTCGGAATCGTCGCAGCAATTTTTGCTGTCGGATTTGTGAGGCTGCTCTATTTTGTCGAAGATCAATTCGACGCGCTTCCAGTGCTCGCTGATATGCGGCCCGCTATTGGAGCAGTGACCGTTGGCTTATTGGGAGCTATCTCAATCGATCTGCTTGGATCGGGTCTAGCGGGGATCGATAAAGCATTAGCCGGGGAATTCGCGTTCCGCTTTCTACTTTTGTTACTAGTAGGGAAAATGCTTGCCACAGCATTGACTTTGGGCTCAGGAGGATCTGGCGGAATATTCTCCCCATCGCTTTTTATTGGAGCTTTACTTGGATCGGCATACGGCGAAATTGTTAATCAACTGTTCCCTGGATCAACAGCACCCCCCGGTGCGTATGCCGTTGTAGGAATGGCCGCGGTGTTCGCTGCCGCAGCCCAAGCTCCGATGTCGAGCATCTTCATTGTCTTTGAGATGACGAACGACTTCGGATTAATCATGCCTCTTATGGCTGCCTGTGCAGCCGCAACAGTTGCATACACCGCAATTAAGAAGGACTCCATTTACGAAGTAAAACTGCGTCGCAAAAACGCTTTGGGCTTTCAAACTTCGGATGATGATCAACTGATGAACCAAGTCCCGTTAGTCGGAGCCGCTGAAGCAAAATATGCAGCAACTCAAAAGACTGTTTCGATTCAACAAGCAGTCGAAATAATGAAACGCGGCCGAGAAGAGATGCTGTTAGTCGTTAGTGCCGACCGCGCACTTCAGGGAGTGGCGTACTTAAAAGACGCTCAAACGAAACTTGAAGAAGCACCGACAGCCAAGGTTTCGGAGATTCTTAGAGAGGATCATCCAGTTGCCCACCCCGGAGCCACTCTGGAAGAAGGAATGCAAATGTTAGAAAACGGGAACACTGATCTGTTACCTGTTCTTGACTGGAACGACCGTGTTCTAGGTGTCGCTAACCGAGTTTCTATCGTGAAAGCGCACGACGACGCTGCTCCGCCCAAGAACGAAGATTCCGACTAAACCAGCCCGGCTGCGGTCGCTACCGTTTCTAAATGAGTATTGAAATCCTTGGCAGGTATGGGTGGTGCAAGGATGAGCTCATCCACTCCCAGCGAAGCAGCGAGCTCGACTTTGGCCTCGATTTCTCCCGGATTGATTTCTGCCAAGGGAAGACCCAACTTGAAGTCAAAGTCTTTGTCACTCAGATCTCGGCCGTGAGCGTTCAAAATTTCACCGAGCTGACCAAGATGAGTCTTGATATCCGGTTGAGCCCACCACCCGTACCAGCCGTCTCCTAATAGAGCGGCACGCCGCATAGCTGCAGGTGAATCACCGCCAATAATTATTGGCGGACCCCCCGGAGTAATTGGTTTGGGATTCATAACCGCGTTCTCGAAATGAACAAAGTCGCCTTTGTAGGTAGCCCGCTCGTCGGTCCAGGCAACGCGGAGAGCCTCGATGTACTCATTTAACCGACGTCCTCTCTGAGCGAAGTCGACACCGAGTGCGTTGTATTCCTCCCATGACCAGCCCGAGCCAACACCTAATTCGAAACGCCCGTCGGTGAAGTGATCCAACGTCAGAACTTCCTTAGCTGTTAGCAAAGCTGGTCTCTGCGTAAGTATGAGAACCCCTGTAATGAAACGCAGTTTCGTTGTGCTGTTAGCTAGTGCCTGAGCAACAAATAGTGGATCAAATATGCCAGTTTCTGGACCCCAGTTCGGTTCACCATCTTCGGTGTAGGGGTAATCCGATTCATATGTGGGGAAGAAGACAACGTGTTCAGGTAGAGACAACGTTCGAAAATTAAGTTCTTCAAGGGCTTGAGCGAAATCCTGAGCGAACGACAAACCTCGCCGTGGTGAATTACCGAAAAAGCCGGCGATGCTGATGTGCACAATCAATTCCCTCCCGCAAAAGCAAAGTGAGTCACCCTTAGCGTCGCGACCCCTGCTCCCTAAACAGACTGATACAGGACTGATTTTGACGCAAATTCCATTAAAAAGATCGGTACCTTCGAAAGATGTGACCGACGAATTCGCGCCCTCAGCTGATCAACTTATTGCTCACAATGAAAGTTTTTCGAGCAGTTTCGACGATGGAGGGCTAGCTGTTGCTCCAACGATGCGATTAGCGGTTGTGGCGTGCATGGATTCTCGTATGGATATTTTTAAGATCTTGGGTCTCGAAAACGGAGAAGCACACATATTGCGTAACGCGGGGGGCGTAATTACTGATGACGTCATTCGCTCTTTGTGCTTATCCCAACGGTTCTTGGGTACCAAAGAAATCCTGTTATTGCACCACACAGATTGCGGCCTCCAAAAGGTCAGCGAAGATGACTTCAAAGCTGATCTCGAAGCCGAACTTGGAATCAAACCCCGATGGTCACTTGAACCCTTTGCTGACCCTTACAGCGATACCCGCCAGTCGATGCAACGCCTCATACTGACCCCATTCGTTGACGCTAATTATTTACGTGGATTCGTATATGACGTCACCGACGGACAATTACGTGAGGTCAGCCAAGCAGATTAGACCTCGTGCAGGTACCGTCTCGAGAAGATGACATCTGGAACCTCTAGTTGAACGCTCTATTTACCGAACGCAGACTGGTTCCGCTTTATGTGTGCGGAATTCTGGGCCCGTTTGGAGGCACTGTTCTATCGCCGATGATTCCAGAGTTGAGAGATGCTTTTGATACGAGCACCTCGACTGTTGCATGGGGGATCGGTGCTTTCTTCTTTCCGTTTGCTGCCCTGCTCCTCGTTTCAGGGACACTCGGAGAAAGGTGGGGTCGCGAGAGAACCATAAAGACGGCAATTTTCTTGTATGCCCTGGCCTCTATTGCTTGTGCCGCGAGCTCGTCTATATACGTATTTTTTGCAGCTCGAGCGGCTCAAGGTTCATTCAACGCATTTATGACTCCGTTGCTTATAGCCACACTCACCGATGTTGCTCCGAAAGAGCGAATAGGTAGAGCGGTTGGGACTTATTCGGCGTTCCAGGCACTCGGTGGAGTCTTGGGGATGTTTGTTGGAGGAATCGCAGCTGACGTTGGTTGGAGATGGGCATTTGTGGTGACCGGACTCGTTGCGTTAGTGATGTGTTCGAGAGTTCCGACTGCTCCAATAACGGACCATCAAACAGCCCTAGGGATGCGGTCGGTCTTAAACCGGAGGATGTTCTTGCTTGGATTGGTCGCTCTCACCCAAGCGATTGGCCCTGGGGGAGTGCAACTGCTCGTCGCACTCGTAGGTAGGGACGTTCTGAGTTTGTCGGGCTCCGCTACTGGTGCTCTGCTCATAACAGGCTCGCTGACAGCGGTGCTACTCACACCTATTTGGGGCACTGTGATTGATCGAGTTGGCGCGAAACGAGGCACTGTTCTGGCGCTTTTGTTGTCGATGGTCGGTGCTGTCGTATTGTCACAAACCAAAACAACTTTGTCGTTGGTAATCGTATGGGCATTAGTTGGAGCAGTTATCCAATGCATCTCCACGGGCTTTCAAATGCTGGCCGCTACTGGAGTTCCGGGAAACAGGGGAGGCGGTATTTCCTTCGTTCTTTCCCACCGTTTTCTCGGGCACGCGATTGGCCCACTTATATGGGTCCCGATCTTTGAACAGAATGTTTCGTTCGCGTACATCGGGGCGGCAGCGTTCGGAGCAGTATCGATCGCTTTCGTATACGCAGCCCAGCACGACACCCTGTCTCAGGCTGTTGAATGAGAATTAACGAGTTGGAAGCCAACTAGCTATTGCTTGCCCGATTTCGTTAGGACTGTCTTCTTGAATGAAGTGGCTGCCGCTTACGGTGACTTCGGTTTGGTTCGGCCAAGAACGCACGAACTCTCTTTGCGGGCCGGTCAGTATGGAGCCGGGATCAGCGTTAATGAACAATTTCGGTACATCCGAATTGCTCAACCATTGGCCATAGTCCGTAACGATTGCGACGACGTCAGCCGGTTCGCCCTCGATGGGTATTTCGCGAGGCCAGGTCAAGGTTGGACGACGATGTTGTGGGTCAAGAAATGGTCTGCGATATTCGGTCATTTCCTCGTCAGTAAGTTCCCTTAAAACGGCACTCGGGAGAACTCTGTCCACGAAGATATTTTTTTCGATAACCATTTCCTCACCTGCAGGTGAACGAAAGCCCTGGAACACTCGTCTGCCACCCTCATCAAAATTTTCCCATAGAAGATCGGCAACAACTGCTTCCATATAAGCGATTCCAGCGACCCGGTCGCGATGACGGTTCGCCCAATCGAAACCCAACGCGGATCCCCAATCGTGAATCACGAACGTCACATGGTTTCCGAGGTCTAGTTGCTCTAAGAGCCCATCTAAATATTCTCGATGGTCAACGAATCGATAGGTACCAGCGCTGACGTCGTCGAGTTTGTCTGAATCTCCCTGCCCGATGAGATCTGGTGCTATGCATCGACCTTTCTCTGAAAGGTGCGGAATGATGTTGCGCCACAGATAGGAAGATGTCGGGTTGCCATGCAAAAAGACGATGGGGTCTCCTTCTCCAACCTCGTGGTAAGCCATCTGTTTGCCTAAAACAGTTTTGTACTGCTTAGAAAGTGGTTCGGTTGAGAAAGGCGCATCGGACATGATTACTCCTGCTGTGTTTAAGTCTCCTCACTTCCTACACCAGTTAGGCCCATCTTTTCACGAATCAAAGAACGAACTTTCAATGATCTATGTGAAACGCATGAAACTGGTTACAGCAAAGCGAACCTTGATAACGCAGTAGCGACATCGGATTCGACAACGACCGGTGACTCAAGTATCGCCGTCAACCACTCTGGTTGCCCCAAAGATACGACGGTCACAGCTAGTTCCATATTCGACAACATTTCTATTTGCCGCACGTGGTCGAATGCGTAGCTGGGGGGACGAATATCTGACGCCAATTCTGCTAATGCCCAGGGATCCGGTGCAGACCCATCGAGGTCAGAAGCTGAAACATGCAACAAACTGGGAGAGGTCGGCCGACCGCCGCCGCCATCCAGACCGGGACCGTCCATGATGATTAGGCCATTGATCTCGGTTGGTCGCGACCCAAATAACAGTAAGCCGACATATCCGCCCAAGCCATAACCCAACAAAGTGACGCGACCGAGTTTGGCTAGTACGGCATCGGCGTCAGACATTAAGGCCTCGCAGGTGTAGCCACCTCCTACCGGAACCGTTGAAGCACCGTGTCCGGTGAAATCCAAAGCAAAGATAGGTCCTTTCCAACCTTGAACAGCTTCGGGGATTGCGGAAGGTGAACGTTCACCTAATCCGTGAAGGATGAGTAAGGGATGTCCATGACCGTCGCGAAGTTCATGTAACGCCAGCCGACTGCGGACGTGTTCCAAGAATGTCGTCGTCATAAGACGCGCTCCAAGAAATCGACAGTTATCGCAGCAACATGGTCTGGTCGTTCGATATGAACGAAGTGACCAGTATTTGCTAAAGCATGAAATTCGGCGCCCTCAGGGAGAATCGGAAAGGCTTCATCCGGGGTCGTTCCCCAGCCCATTTCTTCTTTTTCGGTACCGATTACTCCTAGGTATGGGACATGAAGACCTCGCAACCTTGGGATTGCCCATTCTGGCCTCCAAGCTCCAGAAGGTCCGAACCGCAAAGTTGGATCAATCTTCCAACGCCAGCCGTCATCATCGCGCCTGGCTCCGACGGTCACTAGATATTGGAGCCACTCAATGGATAACCGAGGATTCATCAACTTGCGCCGTTCGGCTAAACCTTCGATCGTGTCGGCCCTTCGACTCAGCTGACCCGCTTTGCGTCGATGGTCCAACCAGCTGTTTAACTCGGTAGCAAGAGCTTTCACATCTGACCGGTCAACCTGGTTAGTGAAACCCCGTTCGTTTGGTATGCCATCGAGATTGATAACCGCGCCCACTCGGTGAGGAAGAACTTCAGCTAGTTGGTTCATCATCCCGCCTCCCTTGCTGTGACCCAACACGGGAATGGGCTTACTAGTGCCAAGTGACTCAATTACGTGGGCAGCGTCACGCATGTCCGCTTCCCACGTGTAAAGAGCAGCCATATCGCTATCTCCATGACCGCGTTGATCCCACGCGACAACCCGGAAACCTTGTTCAGCTAACAGAGGCGCAAACAAATCCCATGTTCCGGCGAAATCAAATCCGCCATGAGCTAAAAGAATCGGTTGAGACATTTCATCGCCCCACTCGACAACCGATACTTCAATCCCCCCAACGTCAACGCGACGTGAACGGTCTGGGCGTCGTGCTTGGGGCAATGCTGAACGGATGACATCGATTTCGTTACTCATAATTTGAGGGTTAATTGGTTACGAGGTTCGATGTAACAGCGACAGCTGAACAAAATGAAGAGAGGTCAAAAGGGATCTTTTTCGTGCGCAGGGACCCTGTCAGATTGGCACACTCGCACGTCGCTCGCTTAATCGCGTAACTTGCAGTCATGGCAAATGACATTGATATTGGACTGTTCTCCATTAACACCGACCATCTGGTCGATGGGGAAGCGCTATCTCAGGTGGCTATAGCTGCAGAGCAGGCAGGCTTCGAGTCGTTGTGGACCGCAGAACACGTTGTGTTGCCCGACCCGCAGTCACCCCCATCACCTTTGCCACCGGATGCCGAACTGCTCGACCCGACTGTCGCATTGGGCTATATCGCGGCTGTAACGACCCACATAAAGTTAGCTACCGGCATCATCATTCTCCCTCAACGCAACCCACTCGTTCTGGCCAAAGAACTTGCCAGCGTCGATGTGTTGTCTAACGGCCGGATGCTCTTTGGAGTCGGAGTTGGGTACCTTGAACCCGAATTTGCTGCGATTGGAATTCCTATGGAGGATCGCGGCCGTCGCACCACCGAATACATCGAAGCAATGCGTTCAATATGGAACGACGACGAACCCGCTTATGAAGGCGACTACGTGTCGTTCGCTGGGGTGAAAGCCTTCCCTCGACCAATACAACCTTTGGGCCCACCGGTAGTGATGGGCGGTCATTCGAAACCAGCATGGCGGAGATCGGTCACCCATAGTCAGGGGTGGTATGGGTTCATGCTGGACCCAGAGGCGACAACCGAGAATTTGGCTGGCCTGACTGAGGCCGCTCAAAAATATGAGCGTCCTAACGAACTCGGGCGACTCGAAATTACCGTGACCCCCCGAATGCGCCCTGGTCCAGAAATGATTGAACAATATGGTGAACTCGGTGTTGATCGCCTCGTATTGCTTTCGGGAGCTCGCTCAGTTGATGAGTCCCTAGCGTTTATCGAACACATACATGAAACGTTGTTGAGCTGATGACCCTTCAACCACTCCATGGTCTTCGCGTCGTTGAACTATGTGAAGGAATAGCTGGCCCTTGGGCAGGCAGACTCCTCGCTGGCTACGGCGCGGATGTCATCAAAGTAGAACCACCAATAGGTGATCGATCCCGAGCAATGGGCCCGTTCCCATCTGATGGCCCCAACCCAGAAACTGGCGCTTTGCATCTGCACCTGAACACCGGAAAACGTTCTGTTGTCGGCCAAGTTGGAGATGAACTAGTTGATCGCCTTATAGACGGGGCAGATATCGTCCTGCAATCGAGCGCACTCATAAATCCCGAAGATATTGAGCAAAGCCACCCAGGACTAGTGCTTATCAGTGTCACATCGTTTGGTTTAACGGGCCGATACAGCTGGTGCCAGGGTGAAGAGATCGTCCACTATGCGATGGGCGGACCAATGTCAGCTAGCGGAGAACCTGGCCGCGAACCCATCAAAATGGGGGCGGATCTAGGTCAGTATCAATGTGGAACCCACACTGCTACGGCTGCGCTCGCAGCGGTAACAGCAGTGCGTCGTAATGGTCGTTCAATTCATGTGGACATGAGCAACGTCGACACTCAGATCACCTCAATTGACCGACGCATGACCTTTCTTCTCTACAACGCGTATCGAGGCGAAAATGTGCCTCGAAGCGGTGGATATGCCACATCGATCTTCCCTGGAGGTTGCCGTCCAGCTCTCGATGGACATGTCCAAGTTTCCACCCTTATGAACTGGTTGCCCCGAATGTTGGGGGTGATGGACGACCCAGAAATGTCAGCCCTCTATGACGACCCGACGTGGATTACCAACGAAGACCTCCCCGAACTAGCAGACGCACGACTACTGGAATGGACTCTTGGACGTAACAGGCAAGAGGCAATGGAAGAAGCTCAAGCTGGAGGCTGGCCCATCACCGCAGTTAATAGGCCTATTGACCTGCTGACAGACCCACATTTCGTCGAGAGGGGTTTCTTTGCAGAAGTCGAACAAACGAACGCAGGCCCAACAGTTCAACCAGGCGGCCCTATCCGCGTGGCGGAAGGATGGAGTGCTGAACGTCCCGCGCCCACCATTGGTCAACACCAAACAGAACTGGAAGCTGAAGAACCGAGAACTAAAGAAATAACAACAAAAATTGATGATGAACTGCCATTGGCAGGCATCCGAGTACTCGATATGACAGTTGTATGGGCTGGTCCTTATTCCACTCAAATTCTTGGAGATCTGGGAGCAGACGTAGTTCGAGTAGATAACCCATGGGTCTTCCCTACCGCAACCCGAGGTTATTTTCCTCGCCCGACTAAGGAGATGATCGCCAATCTCGGTGGTATTGGCGGCGGGTACCCGGACGCTGAACCGGGTGAACGCCCCTGGAACCGATTCGCTCTTTTCAATGCCCATGCGAGAAATAAGCGGAGTATCACGCTGGATCTCCGCCAGGACCGAGGTAAAGAGGCGTTCCTGCAGTTAGTTGACATTAGTGACGTACTCATCGAAAACAACTCTGTCGATTTGATGGATCGATTAGGAATTGGCTGGGACGAACTACACGCCCGAAATCCAAAATTGATCATGATTCGGATGCCCTCGGTTGGTTTGGAGGGTCCATACAGGTCATTTCTTGGATTCGGTGTCAACTTTGAAGCGCTGTGCGGATTGGGTGCCATTCGGGGTTACCAAGACGCCGATCTATCTGAAAACGAAGCCGTCTACCATATGGACGCGGCGTCGGGAGCGGCAGGAGCTTTCGCAGCGCTCATGGCCCTGCATCGGCGAGAAAAAACTGGAGTTGGCGAATTAGTAGAAATCTCGCAAGCAGAAAACATGCTGAACCACATAGGCGAGCTTCTCATCGATGCAGGCCGAACCGGAACAGTTCATCAACCACTTGGTAACCGACACCGGATCCATGCGCCACAAGGTTGTTACCCATGTTTGGGCGACGACCAATGGGCGGTGATATCTGTAACCAATGATCAGCAATGGCAGTCCTTGGTAGAAATTTTGGAATCACCGCGATGGGCAACAGACCAGGCATTGGCGACGGTTGAAGGGCGACAGCAACGACACGACGAAATCGATGAGCACCTGAGCGCATGGACGGCCCGACATACAGCCCACGAAATATTTGAAACATGTCAACTAGCGGGTATCCCTGCAGCGCCAGTCATGCATGAAGATGAGACATTCGCCGAACCGCACTTTCGAGAACGAGGCCTCTTCGCGCTTAATGGCAGCGCAGACGCCGGGATGCATGAATATCCGACACATATATGGCGATGGACTGGGCCCGACATGCGATTTGAAGCTCTACCGGTCCTTGGCGGAGACAATGAGGCAGTCTTCAAAGACCTGTTAGGGATGAGTGACGCTGAATACGAACTTATGGTCGAAGATGGTCACATCCAGCTTGACTACCTTCAGCCTGATGGAACCCCACACTGATAGAGATTGATTTCAGTCAGGCCGATCAAGCCGAAACTGGTCGCGAGTAGTTGTGTAGTCCATACCAGCCAGACGACCTAACGCATCAAGCTGAACTGGGTCGATCCTCGTTCCGTCTAAGGCATCGCTATCTATGTGGAATGCGATCACTTCACC
>MDTG01000523.1_pt1 | contig 13854 bp, 12 predicted proteins | sample 811421 | NCBI WGS metagenome assembly MDTG01 (sample SAMN05326645, study PRJNA326480) | marine metagenome | isolation source: seawater | place: Pacific Ocean: South East | collected 2011 | reverse complement strand
GCTTATCGAGTACGAGTCAAAGAAGGAAGGATCTACTCGTTTCGTCGTGGCCTCTGCAGCAACAGCCTTAGCTCCATTCTCACAAAATTCTGTAAATGATCTTCCATTGTCTGGGTCTGGCCATGCACATCCGGGACAATCAAATCCGTCTTTCTGATTAACGTTAAGTAAAGCTTTAGTGCCTTTTACAACCCCACTCTGCTTAACTATATGTCGTAATGAATTAGAAACAGCTTCAGACCCAGCAGCAATTCTTTTAGGCTGAGTGTAAGATCCGTCACTATTATCGTTTAAATCGGCGTTTTCTCTAATTTTCTCGCTCATTACTCATTAAAATCTATTGTTTTTATTTTTCCAAATACTCTGAATATCCCATCAAAATAGAACATTCATTAAAAAAATTGAAGATTTATTAATTGACGATTAAAAATTTCCTATCTCTTAAATTAACTTTTTAAAAGGTTAAGAATTGAACTAAGATAGCATAATATACAACATCAATGACAACTAATTTAATTTTCAAAATAGTTTACTATACAGATCCTACTTTTACTATAAATCATACTGGGAATAATTATGAAAATTTATTAACTTGTCCGTGTGTTTATCGCCTATTCAAAGAAAGAACAGTAATTGAATTTTATTATAATGTAAATGTATGCATTATATGGCTATTTAAATTTGGTTTAAATAAAACATTAGCTCCAAATTTATCATATTTGATTAATCAATAGAAACAGTTTCTTGATTGCTTATAAAAACTATTTTGAGACTTTAACATGAGAGAAGATGAATATCTTAATGATCTCTTTGGCTGTAGTGGCCGAAAAGCCATTGTTACTGGAGCCTCATCTGGATTAGGTGCAGAAATCTCTCGTGCATTAGTCTGCGCAGGAGCAAAGGTAATAGGCGTCGCCCGAAGGAAAACGCAATTAAATAAACTCCAAGTAGAATTAAATGATGCAAGTGGCAAATTTATTCCTTGTGTAGCAGATCTCAGTAGTGAGTCTGGAATAAAGCAAGTCGTCACTGATGCAAATAATCTTGGCGGATGTGACATCGTCGTTGCCAATGCAGGAACGGCCGACAGGCAATTTTTAAAAAGCACGAATAAATCTGAATTTGACCAGATCATTGAACTCAACCTAACCTCGCAATGGCAATTAGCTAAGTCGCTTTTCCCATTGTTATCTATTTCAAAAAGTGGACGCTTTATCCAGATAGCATCCATCTACTCGTTAGGAGCTTCAGTCATCAACGGCCTCGGAGCTTATACGATATCAAAACATGCCCAATTAGGCTTAACAAGATCTCTCTCTGTGGAATGGGCCCAACACGGGATAACTGTCAACGCAATCGCCCCTGGATACTTTCCTACCGAGATGACGAAATCCTTGTTGAGTCACGAAAAGACGTCTGAACGATTACTACAATTTACTCCAATGAAAAGATTTGGTGATCCCACCGAGTTAGCCCCAGCAATTCTTTTTCTCGCTTCGCCAAAAAGCAGTTACGTAACGGGCTCCGTCATCCCTATAGACGGCGGATGGTCGGCTTGGTGACCGAAATCTCCCTGATCAAGAAGTTGTTATTTTTTTGCACGCCTAAGCGCTTTTTTGAACTCTGACTCGATTTCTCTTCGAGCAACGATAGCATCTTTCCAAACGTCGGGAAAACAATCAAGAGCATATCCCGATCCCTTCGGACCTAACTCTACTACTGCCCATAATTCAGTTGCACGACGCTGTCCACGAATCCAAGTTTCAAGAGCGTGCCGTAGAAAATTATCGCGCCAAGCAATAAAATCTTTATCTAATTTTCGATTGCCTGAGGTTATCGGAGTCTGACAATGGCTTCCCGTAAAAGTCCTGAAATGGATCAATTCACTAGAAGACAAAAGATCAGGACGGAACTCAGCAATGCGTGGCCAAAATGTTTCCGGTCTCAACTGTTTAATAATAGCTGGATGAGAATGGTCGAAGTTCATCCGCAACTTTTCGTCGTATCTCTTCTCGTACTGCTGAGCTAAACTAAGCGCTTTTTCTGGGGTTTCTGTAACCGTATCGCGATGCCACTCAATTGCCGGCTTTATTCTATATTTCCTACCTGCTTCCATTGTAGCTCGAGCAACACGTACAGCCGTCGGTATCGAAGTATCATGATCGCATAATTGAATATTTATATGTTTGGCTCCGGCAACTTTAAATTGGCGCATTTTTTCATCAGCTTCTGCTGAAGATCCGACATCAACCCCGCCAACCAACTGCATCCCATATTTGGCACATGCTTCAGCTATCTCAGGGTCAGCACCAGCGCTGAATCCACTAAAACCTGCATCCTTTGCAGCTTTAACTTTCCGGTTTATAGACCACTCTTTTTCTTTACTTGGGTAATTTGTTAGCGTCCAAGCAGCTGCACAGATACGAATCTTCGGTGTTTTACCTGATTTAGCCTTAGCCATAATTCTCTCCTTATGTGACAACAAATGATTAATTTTTTCTATTGTTTTCAACTACAAAATAATTCGTTCAGATCCCGCATAAATATTAAATGTAGGAGGTCTCAAAAAACCAATAAGTCCCATATTGAGCGATTTTGCCAGATCAACTGCTAAGCTAGACGGTCCTGACACCGCTGCAACAAGTTCAACTCCGACCGAAGCCGCTTTCTGAATTATTTCAAAGCTCGTCCGACCACTCACCAACATTATGCTTTTCTGAGGGACATTTTTTCCTTCGATTACATACGAACCAACTAATTTATCAACAGCATTATGACGGCCAACATCTTCTCGCAATCTGATTAGAGTACCGCGATGATTAAACAATGCCGCAGCATGCAGTGATCCAGTGTGTGAGAATATCGCCTGTTGAAGACGCATTGTATCAGGTAAACCGCAAAGTACGTTCCCGTCTACTGCCAAAGATTGATCCAACTTATCGATATTCTTAGCTATAGCCTCAATACTTGCTTTTCCACAAATACCACAACTAGAAGAGGCATAAAAATTCCGTTTGAATTTTTCTTGATCAATTTGTATACCTTTGCTTAAACAAATATCCACTACATTCTTTAAATTTGGTTCTTGGGCTTGGTCGCAGTAAGAAATGGTCCCGATTTGCTTTATAGAATCGATTATACCTTCTGTCACAATAAAACCAGCTGCTAATTCAAAATCAGAGCCTGGAGTACGCATAATTACTGCTATAGAAACGCCGTTCACTTTTACTTCAATCGGCTCTTCAATCGACACAGAGTCTTCAAATGAAGTCGCCTCACCATCTTTCCATTTCAAGGTCAACCGACGATTACTACTTGTGGAAATAAAACTCGATTCTTGCACTACATTGGTCCTATTCGCTCAGATCCACAATCCAGTGCAAACATAGAAGCATCAAAACTACTCCGTAATAAATCAAGTTTCAAAGGTTGAGCTTCGGGCTCAGACCACATATTCTCAAATTCTTCTGGATCTTCTTGTAGATCATATAATTCCCCAACGTCATGGCCGTGATAGACAACCAGTTTATATCTTTCATTACGAAACATTGTAGCGAAACTATTATCTGGTTCGTCTAGCGCGTCATAATATTCACACCTGACATGATCTCGATGCTTATCAAGTGGTTTCTCGCCATACAAAATCGGGAGTAACGACCGACCTTGCATTCTACTTGGAATATCGACTCCTGCCAACTCTAAAATGGTCGGTGCCTTGTCAATCAGTTCCACCAACGCATCGCTCTGGACATCCTTAAGAAATCTTTCGGGCCACGAAATAATTAGAGGCACACGAACTAGGCCTTCATAAAACCTACAACCTTTTTGAATCAAACCGTGATCACCTAACATTTCACCATGATCCGATGTAAAAATAATTACCGTATTGTCCCGAACCCCGTCATTCTCCAAGGCTTCAATTATATTGCCGACTTGATCATCAATTAATTTTATCATAGCGTAATAAGCCGCCTGCAACTGTCTACCTTCTGCTGACCGACCCCGTTCGGGAAATTTGGGATCACGAATATCCAACTCATTAGGTAGTCTTACCTTAGATTGAAAATCAATTTTTTCCAGTGCCATTTGTTGTTTGAGGTCACTATCTCTAAAAAGTGGTCCAGGCATTTTTTCGGGATCAAATTTGTCACGATAACAAGACGGTGGATTAAACGGAGGATGTGGATCGTATATATTCACACTTGCCATCCAAGGTCCAGTCCGTTGTTTCCGAATAAATTCAATAGTCTTTTCAGCGCACCACGTAGTTTGATGTAGTTCAGGTGGGACACCATCAGAATTTTTTATAAGATCACCGAGTATAGACCCTTTTTTGCGAACCCAATCCGCATAACCATGACCTTTCGGCCAATCGTCTCGAGGAGCATGACTATATTCCCAGAAACTATAGCCGTCATCCGTTCGAGGCTCTATTCTTCCGAAAGCACTTGCTAAATGTAATTTACCTATCAGCCCGCAATCATATCCGGCATCCGCTAAGTATTTTGTAACCAGTATTTGCTCCTCATTGAACATACTGTTTCCGTTTCTCGTCGAATGAACAGTACTCGGATACATACCCGTCAGGAAAGAGGCTCGGCTCGGAGGACAAATCGGCGACTGACAATATGCATGCGTAAATGCAATTCCATCCCCAACTAATCGGTCAATATTGGGGGTATCGACGTATTTATTTCCTAATGCTCCGATGGTATCATAACGCTGCTGATCAGTACAAATCCAAAGGATATTCGGCTGTTTACTCATATTCTTGCAAATTCCTCGGCGCGTTGCTCGCGCCATAGTAATTGTTGAGGTGTGGATTGATGTGGTAGAAAAGATCGAGCAACTTCTTCGACAGAGGCACCTATTACTTCAATATTCTGTAAGTCTGAAATACCAGCGCCTAATGTTTCAGCATAATTCAATAGTCCCATTTCCATAGGTTCGAATCCCATGATTTTACATATTACAGCATCAGAGGAAAAAACATCCGCCGACGCCACGGCGACTCCCAAAGGAACAACATCCGTACCTCCGGGACCATTACCCTGTAGTCCCACAGTTCCGTCTATTATGCCAATATCCGCTTTCAAATGCTTCGATACCTGAATCAGATTCGCGTTTAATATTCTCGCTTCATCAGGTAAAACTCTTTCTGCGTGAGAAGGGAATCCGTGCATCCATATTCGGTCATCTCGGTGTAACGTTCCCATAATCATATTTTTTTGAGCCAGCGTAACTACACAAACATCATGAGTTTTAGCAACTGCTATAGAGATTTTGCACGGACAATCCAAAATAATCTTTGGCATTCGAACACTTCGCGTTCCTTCTCCAACAGCAGTAATAATAGAGGTCTCGACCCAATTTTTTTCTAGATTTAAATCAACAAGCCGTATTGAAATTCCGAACTCATCCTCCAAGCCGCGGTACCCAAAGTTATTAAAAGCTTCTCCCGAATAAGCTTCGTTACCCCCCTCTGCAATTATAATCTCATCTGGAGGCCTTTTTACACTCTTGAGAAAATCAAGGGTACCCCTGATACTATCCACATGTGTAGAAGCCAACTGGTTCTTGCTTGTAAGAAAGTTAGGTTTTAAAAGAACCTGATCGCGCATTTTTTTTTCTATATCATCCCGCACATAATCCAAAGAAGAAAAAACGCTATCTCTACGAGACTCTTTTTTAGCTAAACCAACACGACTAGCTTTTTTAACCATAAATTCTTCCCCAATAGAAAAACCAACGTTTGTTTACTGTCCAATCTAAACAACAGTCGCGACGCAAACAAAAGAGATTGAGAGCAAAATAAAACTACAACCCGCGTTAGAAGACTGAGCATATTTTTCGTGATAATTAAAATACGCAAAATTGTACTTAACTACGCGACGAAATATCCGTAAACGTGTCGTAAAATCATTGAAAATATCAGGAAATCTTGATATACTAATAAGGCAGGTTGACTCATAAAATTTTTGGGATCTAAGCTATATGAATTTTGTCGAAGCCATCAGAAAAGAAACCTTACTGTGCGATGGTGCCATCGGTTCATTACTCTTCGAACGCACGGGAAGGCTTTCTGAGCACAATCACAATTACGAAAGTTTCAATATTGATCGACCGGAAATAGTTGCGGATATCCATCTTGAATACCTTCAGGCAGGCGCTCAAGTTATAACGACAAATACATTTTCCTGTAACCTTGCTCACCTTTCTTTGCATAATCAATCTCACAGATTAAGAGAGATTAATCAAGCGGGTGTCCAGCGGGTTAGAGATGCAATACAACTTTACGAAAAACAACAGGGTAAACATCGAAAAGTATTTATTGCAGGATCCATGGGACCAACACCAAACGTGAATGAATCTCCCGAAGAAGCGTGCTCTATTTATACTCCTCAGGTCGAGGCATTCGTAGAGAGTGGTGTAGATGCGATCATCTTAGAGACATTCACTTCCTTCCAACATGTGCGAACAGTGCTTGGAATAATAAAAAGAATAGAAGATCCACCAGCCGTAATCGTACATATGGCACTCAGAAAAAACAGTAAGGATACTTGGAATCTCGATCCGTTAAAATTTGTTGAAGAAACAGCAAAGCTTGGTGCTTGTTTAGTAGGAGTCAATTGCTGTGCACCTTCTGTCGCTCACTCTTTTTTACAGGCTACGCGAGAAATAGAGAGAGTAGTAGAAAATGAAATCCATATTTCTCTTATGCCAAATGCGGGAGATTTCCAGCGAATAGGTCATCGCTATCTGACGGGGATTAATCCTGAATCCATGGGTAAATTTGCCCGACGATCTATGATAGGAGGAGCAAAACTTATCGGGGGCTGTTGTGATGTTCACCCAGAGCATATCCATGAGATGCATAACTACCTACGTGCCGATAGTCCATCCAAGATCTTCATTCCTGAACCTAATGATTCGAGGATGGAAGCAATCGCGGATAGCCTACGATCAAAAAATGGTATTTTTTCGAAAAAAATAATTAATGGTGAATTTGCTGTAAGTGTGGAACTTCTGCCTTCTCGAGGAACAGGTGGGATCAAGTCACGCCTAAACTTCATAAAATCTCTTTTTGAATCTGGCTTATCTGATGCTATTGATATCACTGATGGATCACGCGGAGTTTCTCTTATGGCTCCCACCGATTTCATTCAATTAATCAGGCGACGTTTAAATTGGAGTAACGACGATCCAATCGAACTTATTCCTCATTTTACAATGCGTGATTTAAACAGTTTAGCTATTCAAAGCAGACTTGTTGGGATGTGGGCAAATGATATTCACAACGTATTGCTGATTTCTGGTGATCCACCCAAAATGGCTCCGACCTATCCACGTTCGAGTGCAGTTTTCGACCTTGATTCTAAGAGTGTCATATACTACGTCAAAAATAATTTAAATAGAGGAATCGATTTTGGAGGCTACAAATTAGGCCTACAGAAAAATCCACAAACGAAATTCACTGTCGGCAGTGGCTTCGAACCTGAAGCCCTGAATATGCAGAGGGAACTTGAGAAACTGCAGGGCAAGATAGACGCCGGCGTCGACTATATAATGACGCAGCCAACATTCAACAAAAAAGTTACAGACTTACTCCAATCATTTCGAAATCGATCATCTTTTTTAATTGGCGTAATGATATTAAACGGCTTGGAACACGCAAAAAGAATGGCATCGGTTCCTGGCGTTGTAATCCCCATTGAAGTTTTTTCTAAAATCACTCGTTACGATAAAATAGAAGACCAAAAAAAAGTGGGAGCCGAAATAGCATCTGAACAAATTCGATGGGCTCAGGCCGAAGGTTGGGCAGGTATATACCTGATGTCACCTGCCTCTCACGAGAAAATAATACAGACCTTAGATGAAGGACTAAGTTAAGGTAGCGGTATTTCATTCCTTGATTTTACCAGGATAATTAGAACGTAACCAATCTAAAGCCTGCTTTTTGTTAGATACTTTATCTTCAAGTTGAGCATCTTCAATTTCTGAAAGGATAGTTCCAACCTCGGGACCTGGTGGTATACCTAATTCTATCAGGTCTCTACCTGACAAAACCCGAGGGGGTCTTAGTTCGTTGGGACAAAGAGATTCTAATTCATCCAAACAAAAATTATAAACATCTAATTTACCCGAACCGCCCAAGCAGTCTACTCGATGCAGTTCTAACAACTCTTCAAAATATCCTTGGCGAAATAAACGACGCCGAGTACTCTCTCGCATTTCCCTAATATTAAGCAATTGCATGTGTTTACGAATCAATAATACTACCCTGTGCTTGCGATCATTAGACATACGTAGGCGATTACAGATTTTTTCGGCCATTTTTGCTCCAACTTGTTCATGACCAATAAACCGAATTCGGTCCGTCACTTTTCTTGTAGACTTTTTCCCAATGTCGTGTAACAATGCGGCCCAGACAAGTTCAACTGACGGTTTTTTCAATAAACTCATAACTTTTAGGGTATGGTTCCATACGTCTCCTTCAGGATGAAACTTTGATGGTTGTTCGATGCCTCTGAGTTCCACTACTTCAGGAAGCAAGATCTCCATTAAACCGGTTTCCATAAGTAATTTAAGTGCTTGTCTGTTTTGCTTTAACCGTAAAATAGCAGTTAGTTCATCTTGTAAGCGTTCAGCACTAACAAGAACAATTTTTCTAGCACAGATTTTGACAGCCCGCAAAGTAGCAGGATCCCAAACCAAGTTAAATTTTGCAGCAAACCGAACCGCACGAAGCAATCTCAAAGGATCTTCATTAAATCTATTTTCTGGATTCCCAATACAACGTAATTTGCGATGATTCAAATCCTTTTGACCTTCAACATAATCTATCAATTGAAACTTAATCGGATCATAAAATAAACCGTTTATAGTGAAATCACGACGAAGAGCATCCTGTGCAGGAGAGTCTTTATTAATGAAATCAGGATGTCGATGATCCCTGTATGGACCATCCCTTCGAAAGGTAGTGACATCATATGATCCGTGAGGCAAGACCACTACGCAACTACCGAATTTTTGACCTACTAGCACAGTTCGTTTGAAAATAGAAGAGATTTGTTCAGGTGAGGCATTAGTTGCTATATCCCAATCATGCGGTCTTAACCCCAACAACACGTCGCGTACACACCCACCTGCAAAAAATCCTTTAAAGCCAGCTGAACGTAACCTCTGAACAACCAGGAGCGCTCCTGCGTCAATTTCTTTCAACGAACCTTAAAGCTTGAAATAGAGCTAACCGTGTTTTCTATGCCCGAACTTTGAGTACTGCCAATTACTTTCCAGTAATAAATCTTACCAGACTCTAACGCTATACGTTGTTTCCCCGAAAGCAACCGCCCCATAAATATCGCAGTTGTATCAGGAATTAATTCCATTTCTGAAATTTCTCCACTTGTTGGCGAGGTCGTTACTATTACTCTATAACCTGTCGCTTTTGGAACAGGATTCCATCGAAAGATCACGGGCGTCTCGGTCAAAACTCCTTCTATCGGAGCCGCTAAAGATGGTAGGGTTAAAGGTGTATCACTCGCAACGAAGCTCATTGGGCTTTCCTTATCTCCCTTATCGACAGCAGTGATCGCATAAAAATAAGTGGCTCCTACCTCAACGGTTTGATCGACATACCTAGCATCAACCACCTCTACTAATAAATTTTCTTCAGTAGGAACAATCTGTTCAACAATGCTACGATATACTCGATAACCCACGAGATCAGCTTCGGCATTTTCATCCCAATCTAACGAAATATCTAATTGATTTAGGAGAGGAATATTATGAGCAAAAGCTCGCAATTTAACTGGTGATTCAGGTGTCCGATTATTAAACGGTTGACCACTTACCGTGTTTGACCATTCACCAAGCCGACCAAATTGATCTACTGCAGCAACACGGTAGGAATATTCGGTGGTATATTCCAAGCCCATATCAGTAAATTCGGTTCCCGGCATAGAGTCCGAAAAAAAAATTGTATCCTCTTGGTTGTCAGAAGACCTCGAAACCCTGTACAACAAATCATAATCTGCAGACACCGTCGACCAAAACAAGCTAACTTCTCCATCACCTATCGACTCTAAACGTAATATCGGGGCATCCAAAAGAGAAAAATCTCGCGGATCAATAGGAGTTTTTTTTCCGTCTCCACAATTAAAATTTAAAACACAAACAAAAAGAAATAGACTTTGAATTTTCATAACTATACCTCCCGTAGTCCGAAGTTAGAAAAAACCTATCAAAACTTGCAAGCCTCAGGCTGTAATTAGATCAGTATCAACTTCGACTGGAAAGAATATCTGCATTAGTTTTAGCCAGATTATCATCTCAATTTTGACCAGTTCTTTTAAAAAAGTTATTTTCAAATATTAATTGCCTCATCAAAAGCAACTCCGGCAGCTTCCATCACCATTTCAGAAAGTGTTGGATGTGCATGTACCGTCCACATTAATTCTTCATAAGTAGCTTCCATCGAAATCGCTAACGCCACCTCAGCTATTAGCTCTGTCGCTCCATGTCCAATTATCGAGCCACCTAACAATTCTCCGTATTGAGCTCCAAAAATCAATTTTACGAAACCATCTGTATTACGGCTTGCCTGCGCCTTCCCACTGGCTTCAAATGGGAAACGGCCAACCTTAATCGCGATTCCAAGATCTAATGCTTTAACTTCACTAAGGCCTGTACTTGCTACTTGAGGTTGCGAATAAACGCAGTTGGGAATGTTTTCGCGATTAATTGGGGGCCTTTCACGACCGGCAATAAATTCTACTGCTGCAATTCCCTCGGCTACAGCTGCATGAGCCAATTGAGGCGCACCTGCGACATCTCCTATTGCCCAGATCCTATCAACTGAAGTCTGTTGCCTTTCGTTGACCTGTATTGTATCACGATTTTTGCGAACGCCAAGAGCCTCTAAACCTATCCCATCACTAAGGCCCTCAACGCCGACAGCCATCAAGACCTTTTCCGCTGATAATATATTTTCTTGTTCGCCCTCCGTATATTTAAGAGAAGGAACGTCATCAATTATTTCTACCTCTTTCACGCTGACGCCAGTTTTTATTTCAATTCCTTTTTTACTATATAATTCCTCTAAGAGTTTAGCTACTTCGGGATCTTCACGCGGTAAAAGTTGATTCTCAGATTCTAAAAGAGTAACTAAGCAACCAAAAGCATTGAAAAAATAGGCAAATTCGACACCAATCGCTCCACCGCCAACTATTACTATTGATTTTGGACATGAAGTCAATTCCATGGCATGACGACTAGATAAAACTGACGTTCCATCGATAGTAACACCTGGAATTGAACGAGGTCTACTACCCGTGGAAATTATAATTTGTCCTGACTGGATGCCAAACGTATTGTCACCGTTAGAATCGACTACTTCAACATGACCTAATGGTGAAATTCGACCGAAACCTTTTCTAATCTCAACTCCATTTTTTTTCATTAAAAAATCGATTCCAGCAGACAATTTGCCAGCTACTTCTCGTGAATTAGCAATAATCTTTGTCCAATCGAAACTCGAATCACCGACCTTGAAACCAACAGACTCAGCACTTTCAATCAATTCCCAGATCTCGGCGTTACCTAAAAGCGCTTTAGTTGGTATACACCCCCAGTTGAGACAGACACCTCCAAGTTTATCGTTTTCAACTATCACAACACTCAATCCCAACTGACGCGCCCTTACAGCCGCAGAATATCCGCCTGGCCCTCCACCTATAATGACTAAATCGAAGTCTTTATTGCCCACGGTTCCTCCAAAAAAATGAAATTGACAAGTCTCTTTGAAAACATAATTTAGCTTCTAATGATAAAGAGGCAATTAATTAACCAAATCTAAAAAATAAAGAAAACGATTTTGAAAAAAATTCAGATTTATACGGATGGTGCCTGCTCAGGTAATCCAGGCCCTGGAGGTTGGGCTGCGCGAATATTATTTACAAACGATCAAATTAAAGAAATAGGAGGAGCAGCTCCCGAAACTACTAATAATCGTATGGAACTTCTTGCTGCTATAGAAGCATTAAAATTTGTTCAAAACATGAATTATTCAGAATCAATTTATTTAGTCACCGACAGTGAATACGTGCTTAAAGGAATCACAGAGTGGATTACCGGCTGGAAACGCAGGGGTTGGAAAACCGCTGCAAAAAAACCGGTACTGAATCAAGATCTATGGCTACTTTTAGACGAATTAAATACCATTCAAGTAAATTGGGAATATACGCGTGGACATGCGGGTGATCCCAATAATGAGCGCTGTGACTATATCGCTCAATCTCTATCACGTGGTGAACAAGTGGAACTTGAAAATTCTTTAACTTAGAAATTTAGGCCTTATATAAACCCATTTCAAAACCTAATAACACTCTGGAAATTAAAAGGTCTTTCGCTTTTCAAGCTATTTGGCAACGTATTTTTCAAATATAAAAAAGATATTTCATGTATAGATAACAATCTGAACAATCTTCTCGATTTTATCTACAAAAAAATATGGTAGCTACTGTTTATCTATGATCAAGTGTTCAGCCCAACTTTTACCTTCATTGGAGGAAAACTTAGAAATAGTTATCCATTCTTCAACACTTTCGTCAGTTGCTCTACTCAATTTTCTAACAGAAGTCTCGGCTATGACTTTTCCCACTGTACTATTTCCATCTGGAAGATTAGATTCGACTCTTATTGCATCGACATCAATATTATCTCTAACTAAATCCCATACCGTGTACATAAGTTTACATTGGCGTGCGATTAAACGGTCGACCCCAATATTGCCAACTCTCAGCCTTATTCGAAGCAACCTCAAATCTTTATCTATATTCAGTCCATAAAACTTCCCGAAATCCTCGTTAACTAATCTCCGCAAGCGAGGAAGGATTTCTACTAATGGGTCAACGGGTTCGGATGTTTTTTGCTCAAGTTGAGTTGTATTGACTTCCTCTATAAATCCGTCGAGAGACGGACCCCACATCCAACCTTCGACTCTCACACGAACCCAATTACCTTCCTGTGCAATAAGATCTACCTCAGTTCCTTCTGACATAGTTCCTATTTTGGATCCGTTAGGCTCGAGCCGAAGATTCTCGACACTACTCTCAACACGCATTTTACCCTCAAGCATAACTGCTTGGCTCCAAACACCCAAACTACCAACTGTAAGGATTACAAGTAATCCCAAAATCCATTTTATGCGTATTCTCTTCATTTCAAATTGAGCCCAGTTATAAGTGACTTATATTTACACACCTGATAATTTACAAAAACTTACATGTACGAAAACAAGCTAAGACGAAAACTACTTGACTCCAATGATTAATTCGTTGTTAATATCATTTCCGTATAGGCCTTTTCTGGCTTGACGGATCCAATCAAAAATATTTAAAAACCGAGATTTATTTCTTTTCGGACAACCAATGAACTCAGCTAATACAAAACAAGAATTTTCAATTACGATACCTAATCTGGTTAATAAGATGCCAGATCTAAGACAGATTCATCCGGAAGAAGCTGCGAGATGGCTATTTTTGGATCGTTTTATTTCCATGGGCCAACTATCAGAAATTCTTGAAATTGGAATAGATGCATTCGATATTGAAAAAATACTTCAAGAATTAGAAATTTTCATAACAAATATTTTATCTATACCTCGAGTTGCTTCCCTCGTTCAAAGGAATGCTGCCTATCCCCTGCAAATGCTATTTTCTTCAAACGTTTTATTATTTAGAAGTAATTTCCTTACAGATGAGAAAAAAGCCTATAAACCTTGTAGTATTGTCAATTTAAGAGGTCGTTTCCCTACTTATTTTTACCCTCTACGAAATTCCCCAAACTGTTACG
>MDTG01372970.1_pt1 | contig 13855 bp, 7 predicted proteins | sample 811421 | NCBI WGS metagenome assembly MDTG01 (sample SAMN05326645, study PRJNA326480) | marine metagenome | isolation source: seawater | place: Pacific Ocean: South East | collected 2011 | reverse complement strand
TTCTTTTCTCTTTTCTCAAGTAAATGAGGTGCTTCGTCTTCAAGTATTCCAATAAGATGTTCAATTCCTTCTGATTGAGCGAGAGAATTGGCATCTCCTACTGCACTTGCAATCAATGGACTAATCAATTTACCATGGGGGCGTAAATCAGTATTCATACCCATAATTCTACCAATTACAGAACCAGGATTTGCCTTGCCTTCATACTCTATTGCATTTTGAATAGCAGTATGTCTAATCAAGTCAAGCGTCTCATCATCTGGAGTCCATGACATGGGGTTCAAACACTCCTAATGTCAATACTTCATCAAATGCTTGGACAAAAAAAGAATTTTAGAACAAAGTTGATTGATTTTTTGGCGGTTTATTCCTCTTCGGTAAATCTTCATCATGAAGTTTTTTCCATTCCCTTTCAACGGTCGACCAGCTCCATCTCAACTGGGGGTGAGGGCCATTAACTAGTAATTCAGGTAAAATTTTGATTGTGTTGGGGTCGCTAGGATATCCAGAACCTACTGAGAATCCTAACTGCTGTGAAATTTCCTCAATACACATATCTCGTTTTTCTTTAGCCAAAATACTAGCAATTCCGACAAAAGGATCATTTTCATCTGCCTTATGTTCACTGGTTATGGTTGAATTTTCCCATGGCCAAGATTTAAGCTGATTTGCGATTCTATCTGAAAAACGTTGTTCATTAACATCACAAGCATCATTTAGAATCTTTACTGATTGCTTAACCTCATTCGGTAAACCGTTTATTGCTTCAGCAAATAGTTCGGTTTCAAGTACATTTAATCCTTGATTATTTGATGAGGAGTCAATTCTTTCGGGATGACAAATAATTATACTAAAATACCATGATTTAGACTCTGAATTCAATTTGAACCATTCTACTAATTCTTTTCTCTTTTTTTTAGATAGAAATTTTGAATCCTTTACTCCAGCTGATTTTAAAATCTCGTACTGGTCTTCTGGAATTGCTACAGCACAAACTACCAGTGGCCCAATTACAGGCCCTCTTCCCGCTTCATCAACTCCAATTTTCCACATATTCATCAAAAATCTAAATCATCATCAGTTTCGGTTTTAGGTAGTGGTACTGACTTGGAATTTGGCAAAGAAGATTTGTCATTTTTGCCCATAATATTGGTAGGGTCTTTACGAGAGGTCATACTAGTCTCAATTGGTTTCATTTCCAAGGATTGATTGTTAATATTTGGTTTATTAATTCCCTTTGTATTAATTTCATTGAGTAAGTCGTCCGCAGCAGCTAAAACCACCGATTTGTCATGGACATCTAATACCATCGATGCAGCATTTCGAAGAGGTTCTTCTACTGGTTCGGATGCTTGTTGTGGCAGTCCTGCCTTCGCTCTAAACACATTTTGGAAAGCGTCTGCAGGGATTTGCTTTGATTCAATAACTTCCTGAGCATTATTTTCATCTTGTTTGAATTTATTCATCCAATCCTGTACTTCTTCAGGTGCTGTTTTTTGATACATTGATTGTTTTAATACTTCATCCTCTTTTCTTATTTTTCTATCACTGAGTGATTTATTCAATATAATGCCCGAGATAATAATTGAAATAATAATTAATGACCAAGATTTAGTTATTTCAATGATATTTGATGCTAATTCTGAAAAGTCAAAACTAGAATCTTCTTCCTCTCTGTCTATCCAACTCTCACCAAGATAATCTCCTGATGATGTAAAAACAAATGGCATATCAGGGGCAAATCGTGACCGAACAGAGGTATTGAGATACAAGGTCCCATTACTGGAAAGATCTTGTGGTAAATCAGCCCATGCTCTAATAGTAAAATTTGAACCAAGGGGGAGTTCGTTGATTTCAAAGGAACGAGGAAGTTCTATTCCTTCTTCAACTATAGCATTATTCGGTGGGATAAATGACATTTGAGTAGAATGTGAACATTCTAATTGTACAATTAGTCCATCAATTGCATTACCGTCATTACGTAATGTCATTGCAATTGAAAGCCTTCGGTTGACATCGATTTCTTCAACTAGACTTTCTAGACTCCAATTAATTACGGGAGCAATAATAACAGGAACAGAAATTTGCTTTATGATTTCTTTTGAGTCTGCAAAAATCAAATCATAAGTCACATTTCCACTTTCAAATGCTAAAACATTTTGATACGAATTAATAGTGAATATATCACTAGATTTAGATTCACCTTTCTCCAGTTCAATTATCTTAGAATCTCCATTAGTAAATAAAAAATCAGGAACGTAACTTGGTTTAATTTCAAATCTATCTCGAGAATTCCCCAAATTTTCTACAGCAAAATATGAATCACATTTTTCTCCCGGTATCACTGCTAAACATCCCTCATTTACTAATTCAATATTGGCTGAACGAGTCCACTCGATTTCAGCACTAACATCAGTAGTATAGGTCTTTGAAATCGCTCCAACAGGATAGGCTTTAACTCTAACATCAAATGATCCATAATACTCATCAGGTGCCTGAAAGCCCACCTCGAAGGTTCTTGCTTCATTTGGTTGTAGTGCAATATTTTCTTTCGCCCCAAATAGTGCAACAGTCCAGCCACCATACTCTATTCTATCGGATAATGGAATCTCCACGATCGGCTGGCCTAAATCATCAATAGCCTCTAGTGTAATATCAATTTTATTTTCTACATTCCCTACATTTCTTATTGTTACACCCAATCTATCATTTTCAGCGGGATCTAATGTCAAGTTTTCAGCAGTTGAATCGATTGAAATATTTCTAAATTCACTCATCAACAAATCAAACGACCACTCTGACTGAAAATAGTCCAAACTCGATGTAGCAGTTAATGTAAATCTTGGGCCCGTGTTCAAAAGAGGAGAACCATCGATAACATGTGGAACTTTGACCCATAAATAAACGTAAGACAATTGTCCTGGTACCAAGGTTTCTGATGCAATATTTCCATTGGTTTGGTTCATACTCCATCCCCATTGCCATGATGATTGAGTCGAGATGCTATAACTTACATCGTCCGAATAAACCGCATTATTGGTTATATTTACTGCAAGATTTGTCTGTATATTTGCATCAACAATGAATTGTGAAATACCTGTTACACCAAAATCAAGATCAGATTGTGGTAAAACTAATATTTCAATTTCAATAATTAAGTATTCTTCAGAATTCACATTATTGGTTAGATTGAGGCTAATTTGACTGGTTTGATATCCAGCATTAGTATCGCATGATAATGTAAATTTAACTTGTCTAAGTTGGTTTGAGTCTAATGTATATTCAATAGGTAGTCCAATTGTTGAAAGATTAGTGCCGATATTTTCTAGACTTAGCGAGAATGTTTGTGTATATTGCTCAGTATTTTGAAGCGTAATTGGGATTTCAAGTGATTCACTCCTGTGGATTATAATTTGTTCAGGAGAATTTACTCCCACAAATGAAGAATCTCTACTGGTTTCCCCATAAGCCAATGATAAGGGTGAGAGAATAGTCAGTAATAGAAGTACAACGACTTTCCTGCTCATATACGGGCTAAGTAGTTAATCTCTTGAAATAGTCGCATGGTTTGTGTCAAAAACAATCAAACAGGATCAGAAATAGCCGTTTCCAAATTTGAAAGAGAAAACTCTGCTCCACTGATTGGGACCTTAAGGTCAAAACATTCAGCAACAAATGGATCAATTTCTCCAAAACAACCTACATGTATGCCTGAGACTATAATTTTGGCCGAGCGTCCTGTAAGCCAAGGCCCTTCTCCATCAGGAAGTTTCTCAATAGTATAGTCATTAGACCCTAAGTCTCGCATGAAGGCCTGTACTCTACCTCTTACTGCTGCGAAACCTCCACTTCTTTCAGCTACTAAAAAAGCAACTCTGTCACTATTTTTATGGTCTCTAACTACACTACCTAATTCATAAACACTCTGAGGCAGATTATGATGCTGGTTAGTGGATAATAGTCTGAGTAATCCTGGCGTTAGATACTGCCTAAGTAGTGTATGGTCGATAGTAATTGGGTTGGTGATTCTAGTGACTTCACCTACAGGTTGGAAACGCATGAAATTGAATTGATCATCATCATTTGAAAGTGTTAGAGATTGAATTTGCATCAGTCCTAGACCCTGCATCGAATCACGAATTCTTCTACGTAGGTTTCCATCACTCCTAGCAATTGCCGTCATAGGTGCTTTGGGTACATCAGACCCAAGGTCCTCATATCCATGCCCTATTGCAATTTCTTCAACTAAATCTACTGGATGAAGTATATCAAATCTCCATCGCGGCATTTCCAATGAAATTTCACTACCATTTCTTGACATAAACTTCCCTCCCATCCGATTTATTGCGACAGATATTTCATCATCAGTCAATTTTCTTCCTAACAAACCATCTAGTAATTCACTAGGTAATTTGTGTAAAACTGCTCCCCCATTAGGATAATTGGCAATATCTCCATTATGATCTATAACTTCTACAGATTCGATAATTCCTCCTCTTTCATACAGTTGAGAGGCTATCAGCATCAAACTTGATTCACATGATCTCATGTCCCAACCTGTGACATCAATAAAAAAATCTCTAGTTTGATTAGTTACTGTAGTATGGCTTCCATTTATTATTGGTGGGAATGAAAGAATTGAATCATTTGAATCTACAATAACAGGAAACAAATCAAAACCTTGTAACAAGTGTGCGTAATCTATTCCTTTAGGGTGCTTTTCTAGGATTTGATTTATTGACATGGGCTCGTCCATTGCTAGTGGAATAAATTCAGTATCACCCGAAACAGCTTTTACATGGAATGGCGGCTTTAAATTGGCTAAGTCATGAACGCCTATTGAGGCTCTTTTTCTACCTCTTCCAAGAGCGAAGTGTAATTTCTCTTGATGATCCATTAATGACTTAATGAAAGAATCAATCTCATCATCACTACCCAAATTAACACCCCTTACTACAGCACCTAGAATTATCGGTCGAATGTTTCTTAATTCTGGAGATACAGTCAAGGAAATTTCACCTTTAGACACTTCCATGTTCGGATTAGCATCTTCATCATGAATGAAATTTCTAATGGCTCTTGCTAATGTTTCACCAGATAGTAAATCAGGTCTGTTAGGGAAGATTTCGATATCCAATATAGATTCAGTACATGAATCAATATCGGTTCCAAGTAATGGTAACCGGTTAGAGAGAACTTCTATGTCATGAACAAAACCATGTTTTTCCATTATCTGTTTTAACAGATTTTGTTCTACTGAAATAGTTGGCATTATATCTCCTCATCTTGCAAACCAGTGCGGTAGTGGTCGTTCATATCCAGATAGCCTTAGACCACTAACAGCAGCAGTTTCATAATCCAAAGCTCTTAGATTTTGTCGGCTTAAGCCGTCGATAGTATCTAAGCCTAAATTTCTCAATATATCTGATAAATCTTGATTTAAACCTTGAAGCCATAGCGCTAAATCCATTGCATCAACCATTGGTACCTCGCAGCATACAACCTTTATTCCTGTAGCAGAAAGTATTGCTAAATCCTTAGCGTCAGCCGAAAAGCCAAGAATTATTCCTGAATCAGTATCGCAACTGGATAGATTTTCTTTACTACTTCTGCCAATGAGTGGAAGTGATGCTGCTTCAGAGATTCCAGACCCATCTTCAATTTTGCAAATAGCTAAATCAGCATTGTGGTATGCTGCTCTAACATGTAAAGAATTGACTCTTCCAATATCATTGAGAATCGCAAATGGCTTTTGTTTTCCACAAAGAGATCTCAAAGCAACTAGTATACCATCAATTTCTTCTGAATTCATACTAGGCAAAGCAGATAGATCAACTACAAAGCCACCAGAATCACTGATAAAGTTTGAGATTTCAGAAAGATTGAATTGGTCGACAATCAAAAAATCATTATTTCTAGGATTTTGTCTTACCATGAAAGGTTGCTTGTTTAGGTGTTTTTCAAGTTCGTTATCAGCATCTTTTGGTAGCACTAGAATTTCGGCATCATCAATTACAGGAATTAAAGGAAGAGGTAAAGCAATAGGTGTATTTTCATCACCTCTTTCGCCAATCAAAGAAACGGTGTCACAAGTAACATAGTGCATTTTTTTTACTTCATCGGTGGGGACTAAACCGATACCTGATAAGTCACCCATAGAAGCTAGGTTTTCTCTAAATTGCTCGGTTTTTATTCCACTAGGTTCTAAACAAATAGCGTCTTTAGGAATTTCATATTCTTTGTCATCAATTAGTTTGTTGATTTCTTTTTGCTCCGAAGCAGTTAGAGGCCGAAGTGATACACCATCGGGAGGATTTGGACATCTACCATTGATGACTATCCTGCCACCGACCATTCCTGCACCAGGATCATTTCCTACATCACCATCAATAACAATTAGTCCTCCAGTCATTCCACCACCAATGCGATTTCCTACATTACCTCTAATTGATAATAATCCACCACTCATACATGAACCAGCATCATTGCCAGTTCCATCAAGAATGGTAATTCTTCCTGATTTCATTGCAAACCCAGCATAATTTCCTGAACTCCTTTCACAGGTGATATTATTTCCATCATTACCCGCACCTAGAAAAGAACCAGAGTCGCCTTGAATCGTAAATGTACCACCTTTTCCAAATGCAGCAATCCACGAACCTAGAACTCCTAAAGCCCTTAATTTGGAATTTTTAGGCAGCCCAGGACATAATCCCAATTCACCATTCTTTGGAACAGGTTCTCCTGAATTGGTCCAACCAATTCTTAATGTTGCATTTTGTTCTGCAGCGGCTTCAAGTCTAGAACCTAATTTTGAGTTGATGCTATAAGAGCGCTCAACCACATCAAAAGCATCCGCCATGAGTTAATCTCGGAGTATCTTGAACATATACTTTCTTTGAACATTTGATTATTATTGTGCATTTCTCATTGCCATAATTGAACGATTTGTTAATAGAGGGACTTCAAAGACAGTCAATTGGTGAGAGTTTGACTATCAAGGTAGCAATTAACGGATATGGGACTATAGGTAAGAGGGTAGCAGACGCTGTAGACGCCCAAGATGATATGGAAATAGTTGGAGTAACCAAGACTCGTCCTTCCTTTGGATGTGATTTGGCAGTTAGAAAGGGCTATCCTATATACTGCACATTTGATGAAACTGAACGAATCACTGCTTTTTCGGATGCTGGATATGATTGTCATGGGGGATTATCTGACCTTTTGTCAATCGCTGATGTGGTAGTTGATTGTTCCCCAGGAAAGGTAGGGGCATCGAATAAAGAAAAGTATCAATCTGCAGGTATAAAATGGATATTCCAAGGCGGAGAAAAACATTCAATGACTGAAATGTCTTACACATCATCAGCTAATCACGAGCAAAATTTGAATGTTGAAGGAACTAGAGTAGTTTCCTGTAATACAACTGGCCTATCTCGTACGCTTGTACCACTTTTCGAGCATTGCGGTGATTTGAAAGTTGAGTGTACAATGATAAGAAGGGCAGCAGACCCAGGCGATTCAAGCAAAGGTCCGATAAATGCAATAAAACCGGTATTGAAAGTTCCCTCACATCATGGCCCAGATGTTATGACAGTCAAGCCTGAAATTTCTATTAATTCGATGGCTGTAGCAGTTCCAACTACCATAATGCATGTTCATGTTATTGTTGCAACACTTCCCGAAGGTCATGGTTTAACCACTGAAAAGGTGATAACAATGTGGGATGAACAACCTCGAGTTTTGCTTATGAGTGGTAACGAGACTGGAATTACTACCACTGCAGAAGTTATGGAATTTGCGAGAGATATTGGACGTAAATGGGGCGATTTACATGAGATTTTTGTTTGGAAAGATGGAGTGAAACTTGAAAATAACACACTTTATTATTTCCAAGCAATACATCAAGAGTCAGACGTAATTCCTGAAAATATCGACGCCATTAGGGCATTGATGGGTGTTGAATCAGATTGGAAGAAATCAGTGGCCAAAACTGATGCAGCAATATCAAAATACAACAATATTTAATGAGCATTTACTGGACATTATAGGGTTGTTTTGAAAAACATCACGGGTGTGCGCTATAATATGTTGAATCATCGTCGGGTCTTTTTGATGTTGGCGTTGTTAGTATTTACTTCACAATCACCTGCTTTAACAAGTCAATTTGATTCACAAAATAGTAATCCAATTCTAGATGAATATCTAACCGCTGATTTTACTGAACATCAGAGATTAGAACTTGCTAAAGAGAATTGGCATTTAGCCAATTCAGAGGCCTTCACAGGTTTTGAAATGAATTCAAATTCTAAAATCATTCATCTTAATTCATTTTCTTTCGATCCTATAATTGACAAAATCGATAGTTCCAGTTTATTTCACGAAGATATTTCTACTCAATTAGATGATGGTCTAGTCATAATTCAACTACACAAAATGGATTCTAAAATAATCGAAAATTTGCAATCTGATTATGGATTCACAACACTCGATTTCTTGAGCGGGGGGTCTTTTATTGCTAGATTGTCGGAAAACACAATTCAATCCTTTGAATTGCTCAATGATGATGAAAGAGTTCGTTGGATAGGTGGAATGAAACCTAGTTGGAGAGTTTCTGAAAATATTTTCTCTGTTACAGATTCTAACATTATTTTCATGGTGCCAACCATGGATTTGGAAATTGGCGGATATGAACAATTGGTACTAGATTTGGCTAGTTATGGTGGAACTAATACATGGTGTGGCTTGACTTTTTGCCAATCCTCGGTAGGACATGGAAGCATGTATGATTTCATTCATAAAGTGGTAAATGACGGTCGAATTTTATGGATTGAACCCGGTAGTCAAATGGAATTGCATAATGCTGTTGCCGCTTCATTGACAGGCGTAGTCAATGTTAGAACCTCAGCAACCTTCACTCTCGACGGTTCGGGTGAAATGCTTGCAATCGCTGATACTGGTTTGGATAGAGATCATCCAGATATATCAGGTAGAGTAGCAGCTGTTTACACCCAGTTTGGATTAGACTCTTCACCTATCGATAGTAACACTGGTCATGGTACACATGTTACCGTTACAGCTATTGGAGATGGTACAGGAGATTCTGCTTCCAAAGGAATCGCTCCTGCAGCTGATGTTACTATGTATGCATTAGAGCATGATCCAACAGGAGTGTTTGGTAGGCAAGGTTCGATTTACGACTTGTTATTAGATGCTAAACAAAAAACAGCAAGAATAGCAATAAATGCCTGGGGTCTTAATGGAAACTTTGGCGAGTATACCTCAGATTCGCGTTCAGTAGATCAGTTTGTATTTGATGAGCCAAAGGTATTACCGATATTTTCTGTAGGCGATAGAGGAGCAAATGGTGCTTCACAAATTTCTCCTCCAAGTACTGCAAAAAATGTTCTTTCAGTTGGTGTGAGTACTACAGGTACTGATTCCACGGCAAGTCCTGGTTCTGTAGATTCAATTTCTAGCCAAGGCCCAACTCTTGATGGAAGAATCAAGCCAGATGTAGTAGCACCAGGTATAGAGTTATGTTCTGGTAGGGCCGAAGAAGCCAAGACTCCTTCTGGTTTTTCTTGTGGTTCAGGTAATCATGCAGATGGAGACCCTCTTTACATGTCTCTTTCAGGTACCTCGCAAGCAGCAGCAGTTACTGGAGGTATTGCTTCTTTGACTAGAGAGTATTTACGTGAGCAAGTGGGAATTAGTTCTCCTTCTGCATCTCTTGTTAAGGCGGCATTGATTAATGGAGCCACAGATTTGGGAACCCCTGATATTCCTAATTCTTTAGAAGGGTGGGGGGAACTAAATTTGGAAAGAACAGTTCTCCCTACTGATGGAAGCACAATTTTATCTACCTATTTTGATGATGAAAAATCATTACGTTCTGGCTTTGGATTATTGTATGAACTTAGTTTAGATCCATCACATGGAATTGATATTACTCTTGTTTGGACTGACGAAGCAGGAAGCGCAAATTCAGCACAAAACCAGCCTAAATTAATTAATAATCTTGACCTTGTTCTTGTTGATCCTTTAGGTAATGAGTGGTTAGGAAATGATTTCCAACAAGGTTTTTCAGTACAAGGTGGAAGTCCTGATGTAATCAATAATGTTGAGAGAATAAAAATTGCTCCAGGTGTGTATTCAAATTCCGGAGATTGGCTCGTAAAGGTCATGCACAAAGGAGGTAGTGATCAGGATTACAGTATTGTAATTACTGCAGATGCCACCATTCAACCAAAAGCCGATCTGACAGTGTTTAATGAGTCGATTTATTTATCCTCACAAAACCCATTACAGAATGATATTGTATCACTTAGAGTTGCTTGGATGAATCAAGGAACATTAGACACTAATGGTTTTCACTGGATTTTGGAAGACCTCACTGAAGGAACTATATTGTTAGAAGGAGATTCACAGGGTGTAGCATCAAGTGAAGTTGAATCGGTTATATCGACACGTACCTTTTCAAACACCGGGATTCATACTTTGCAGTTAACAATTGATAGCGATAATGTTATTGCTGAAATGAATGATGAGAATTCAGGTATTAATAACAACATAATGACTCTCGATATTGAAGTTACTTCGTTGGGTGTTCGTGTAGTTACATTGAATGATGATGGTTCCGAACCAATTACGCCAGAAGAACGTTCTGCTGCAGCAATCAAAGTTTTTGATGTTAGAAATGAAACTGGAATTGATATTCCTATTAGAATTAAAAATGAAGGTACCGGTACCCAGAGCATTTCCTTGTCAGTAACTAATGTTCAGCAGAAGCATCCAATCTTTGATTATTATATTGTACCCGAAGATCTGTGGACAAAGGAGTATTCTGAAAATGGACCATTCTCTATTTCTGGCCAGGGGTCTGCTGGTGATTACAAGGACATAATACTACATTTCGAAGATGAATATGCTAACTTGGATGACCCAAATAACCCGAGATATGCCCGTTCAGGTACGTTTTATGTTGATGTCACTGTGCAATATCAGAGTATTCCTACAGTTTCACATTCTCAACAGTTGAAGATTATAATCGACCAAGTTGATGATGCAAAGGTAGTCGTAGCAGGGACTTCAGGTCTAGCTGCTGAACCAGGAGAGTCTGCTGCATTCTCTATATCTGCCCAAAATGTCGGGAATTCTGCTGCACAATATTCAGTAGAATGTATTTCTCAAAATCGATGGCAGATTATGCTTGGTAATTCTAATTCGTCAACATTAGATTTTGAGCCACTTGACATTTCAGCATACCTTTCTATGCCGGTGCGAATTTTTGTTCCTCCAGTTGTTGGTGGACTTCCTTCTGTCGGGGATACCGATTCTGTTACTTGCTATGTTACTTCATTTACTGATCCATCGCTTAATTATAGTGAAAGCGTTGTAATTTCAGTTTTAGAGAAAGAAGAATTCAAGTCTAATCTTTTGGATAATGGAGTTCCAGTGGGTACCAATCTTTTGACTAGAGATGTTTTAGTTGATAGCGGTGAAGAAAAATATCTTGAATATGAGATTATTAATTCTGGAAATTCAATTTTGGATATGGAAGTAAGTATTCAACCGTCTAATCCTAGTTGGATTTTGAAGGTATTTTCAGAAACAGAAAATGATTCAAGGAAAGTTTCAGTAGTTATCCAACCAGGTGACTCCACTATAGTTCAATTTCAAATTAATATTCCAAATACTGCACTAGAGGGTGATTCCAATTCATTCACCATACGTGCTGAAATTTCAGATTTTAACTACATAACCAATACAACTAGAATTATTATCAAAGAAGATGTTTCTTTAGATTTATCAGGACCAGAAATTTGGGTTGCCTCTATATCCTCGGACTTTTCTTATAATGATTTTATGATTGCCAATACTGGAAATTCAGTTCTAAGTCTTAACTGGTCAAATTCAATCCCTCCGGATGGATGGACTGTCGGTTTTTCAAATCCAGTCAAAACTCTAGAACCTAGAGAAGAGGTCACGGTATCTATCGGTCTTCTTCCACCTGTTAACGCAGAGATTTCAATGAATTCATTTATTCTTACTGTTTCAGTGAATGCAGAAAGTAATGGGAGATTTATCTCTGAAAGTATTCAGTTAGACGTCCAAGTTCTTGAATCTAATTTTGGAAATATATCATTTAATCCTGATGCTGTAAATGACTTCATCGGAATTGAAGTCGGGACTTCCAAAAGTCAATCAATTAGTTTTAGAAATGATGGAAATACAATTCTTGATGCATCTGTTGTTGCAATAGTTATCGACCAAGATGGTCAAGTAATTTCTGGGTGGGATGTCGAAGTAATTCCTGCCCAAATTACAGGATTGAATCCGGAACAGGCTGTTGAACTTACTGTTGAAGTGAAACCTGGGGAGAAAGCATCTAAAGGATCATATCAAATTTTAATCAATGTTACTAGCGAGGATGAGTTGGTTTCACAGATATCTATATCATCCAGCATTCAATCATCTAAAGGTAATAGTGGATTGTTTAACATTGTTCCATGGTATGTTTCTCTAATAATTGTCACAGCTTTACTTATTGGTGTCGTAATTTTTGCAAGAAGAATGAAGAAAACAGGAAGTATAAACAATGATGATTCAGAATTAGTTGCTGCTGATGCTTATGTTGGTCAGGAGTATATTTCAGAAAGGAGAGATGCTGCATTAGATATTGGTAGTTCTGTCAATGAGATGACTAGCGGAGAAGTATCCCAAGATGAAATCGCTGCTGCACTGGCACAGTCTATCGAATTACCATCACTCCCATTGGCATCAAATTTGCCTACTGGAATGCCTTCGGCCATTAATATTCCAGCAGGAATGCCTCCTAAGATAAATATTCCAGCGGGAATGCCACCTGCAATAAAGCCAGCACCAATGACCCCCAAAGTCCAACAACCGCCCGCACTAACTCGACCCCTACCGCCTTCGGGATTACCTACAGGGTGGACAATTGAACAATGGAATGCTTATGGAAATATTTGGCTAGAGAGAAATCAAAAGTAAGTACTATCTTCAAATCTAATTAGTTCCACGCCCATCTATGAGCAGTATAGTACTATTTGGCCCGCCTGGTGCAGGTAAGGGTACACAAGCAGAGAGAATAATGGCTTCAACGGGTCTACCGCAAGTATCTACAGGGGATATGCTTAGGGCTGCAGTCAAAGATAAAACCCCAACAGGTATCGAAGCCAAGGAATATATGGAGGCTGGTAAATTGGTGCCAGATTCTATAATCATTGAACTAATAAAACAACGAATAAAATTACCTGATGCTGTTAATGGTGTTATGTTTGATGGTTTCCCTAGAACTGTTCCACAAGCAGAAGCACTAGCTGAGATTACTGACGTAACTCATGTTATTGCTATAGAAGTACCTGATGAAAGGATAGTTGATAGAATATGTGGACGTTATTCTTGTGCTAGTTGTGGAATGGTTTTCCATGAAACATTCAATCCAGTGCCAGAAGGTGGATGTAGTTGTGGTAATTTTGTTGAGAAAAGACGTGCGGACGATAATCAAGAAACTGTTTTGTCAAGATTATCTGCTTATCATGAACAAACATCACCTTTAGCTGAGTGGTATGATAACTTGGGAATTTTTCACCGAATCAATGGCGATCGTGCAATTGATTTAATCAGTAATGATATTTTGCTTGCTTTAGAAAATTAGGTGTTGCTATGGGTAAACATGGAACTCGTTCGAATCGATTGAAGAAATCTCGTATTTCAACAGCAATTGAACATCAAAACAGACTCATCTCTATTTTGGAAAGTTTCCCAGAGAATAAATTGTTAGCAAATTCATCTGCAAAACAACTTTTGGCTGTTAGCAAGAAAAATA
>MDTG01200928.1_pt1 | contig 13855 bp, 4 predicted proteins | sample 811421 | NCBI WGS metagenome assembly MDTG01 (sample SAMN05326645, study PRJNA326480) | marine metagenome | isolation source: seawater | place: Pacific Ocean: South East | collected 2011 | reverse complement strand
TAGTAATACTATTGAATTAATGAATTCTAAAATAAATGAGATAACCTCAGATATAGGTGTCAGTGATATATTAGAAACAAAATATTCTAATAAAAATGTAGATAATATTAATTATTCTGACATAAAACAGGATAAGAGTGAAGTGAAGACAAATGATATATTTCATTTAGTTGAAATATATTATAATATAATATACGATTTCATATATAAATGGCTAGAATATAAAAAGGCAAAGATAAATTATATAAATAATGTTAATAGTATTCTAGATAATTGTATATATGGTCATATAAATGCTAAAAAACAAATATCTCGTTTAATAGGACAATGGATGAATGGTTCTATGACAGGTGCTTGTATTGGATTTTGTGGTCCTCCTGGAATTGGTAAAACTTCTATATGTAAGAATGGATTATCAAAATGTTTAATAGATAGTGATGGAAATGAAAGACCATTCGCATTCTTACCATTGGGTGGAACAAGTAATGGACCTCTTCTAGAAGGACATCATTACACATATCTTGGTTCAACCTGGGGAAAAATTGTTGATATAATTATTAATACAAAATGTATGAACCCCATTATATATATAGATGAATTAGACAAAGTAAGTAAGACTGAAAATGGAAAAGAGATATTATCAATATTAACACACTTAACAGACCCAACACAAAATATGGAATTTAATGATCGTTATTTTGCAGGAATTCCATTTGATTTATCAAAAGCAATATTTGTATTTTCATATAATGATGCTAATAATGTTGATAAAATACTAAGAGATAGAATTCACGAAATAAATGTGAAGGCATTAAGTAAAAATGAAAAGATTAAAATTACAAAAAAATATTTATTACCAGATATATTAAAAATGATTGGTTTAAATGATGGAGATATTATTATAAAAAATAAAGATATAGAATTTTTGATAGAGAATTTTACATATGAAGCAGGTGTTAGAAAATTAAATGAACATTTAGTTATTCTTGGAAGAGAGATAAATTTAATGTTAATCATGGATTGTAATAAAATTAAATTACCATATAGAATCAAAACAGATTTTATTAAACAAGTATTTGCAGAAAAACAATTAATAAAAATTAAAAAGATATTTAATAAACCATATGTAGGTCTAGTAAATGGTTTATATGCAACATCCGTTGGATTAGGAGGTATAACAATTATAGAAGTTCTTAAAAATCATTCGTCACAATCATTATCACTTGAATTAACTGGAATGCAGGGAGATGTTATGAAAGAAAGTATGAGATGTGCAAAAACACTCGCATGGAATTTAGTACCAACTACAATAAAAAAACAGATTAAAAAAGATTGGGATACAAATGGTGTATGGGGATTACATATTCATTGTCCAGAAGGTGCAACTCCAAAAGATGGTCCTAGTGCTGGATGTGCAATAACAGTAGCAATTATATCTCAAATATGCAATACTCCAATTAAAAATAATATTGCCATTACTGGTGAAATAGATTTAAATGGAAGTATATCTGCTGTTGGTGGTATTTCATCAAAAATAGATGGAGGAATAAAAGCAGGTGTAGATACAATTTTTATTCCTAAAGATAATGAAGATGATTATAATAAATATTTAAAACAAAAAAGAGATACAATAATTTCAAGTGATGAATTTAGTTGTGATTCTGATGACGATAATAAAATAGATACAAAGTCTAATAAAATTAAAAATAAATTAAATGTCATATTAGTATCTAGAATTGAAGAAGTAATATCAAATGTTTATACAAAGAAAATAAAATTTAATAAAATTAGCGGATTATAAATGTTTATTTACATCATCACAATTTACATCATCACAATTTACATCATCACAATCTTCGCACATATCAATATTATATGATTTATTACTATCATAATTTTGTATAAAAGTTATAAGTGTTTTTTCATTATTAAATATTGTATATGGAGATACAGGTTTTTCAATAGAAAACACCATATCTAAAAGATGCTTACCTATTTTACTTGTCAAAAATAAAGAATATTCAAGATGTTTTTTAGATAATTGTTTTATTTCTTTATTAAAAGCAACTTGTTGCTGTACATATTTAAGACCATTAATAGGAATATCTCTTAAATCAAATATAACACACATTTTACTTTTTTTTTCATCACATAATTTATATAAATTTCTAAAATTATCTAAATGTTCTTTAAAATCTTTATCAGTGCATTCTCTATTTGTAAATTTTATTTTTACATATGGCCAATTAGATGTATTATATAAAACTTTCATATAATTTATTCATATATTATATTTTATTATATATAAACTCATTTTTATTGAAAAAGCATCATTTTTATTATATAAATTAATTAAAAAATTGAAAAAACAAATTTAAGAACAAAATTAATAATGTATATAATATATTATGGCAAATCAAAACAAGCAATATAATTGGGATGACAAAACATGGAATATCTTAGACTCATACTTTTCAAATAAAGATGTTCTTATTAAACATCATACAGAGTCTTATAATCACTTCATTAATATTGAACTCCCTAATATTGTTCGTGAAAATAATCCATTAATCATTTATGATAGTCATGGTGAAAAGAAATTAAATGAATATCATATTAATTTTAACAATGTATATATCAGTAAGCCTGTTATTAATGAAAATGATGGAACAACAAAACCAATGTATCCATATGATGCTCGTATTCGTAATCTTTCATATTCAGGTGGTATTTATATTGATATTGATCAAAAAGTAATTAAAAAAGTAGATGGAAAGAAAGTTGATACTGTATATCTTCCAAAATTAAAGAGATTTAATATTGGTAAAATTCCAATTATGTTAAATTCACAATATTGTATCTTAAATGACCAATCCGCAAAAACAAAAACAGAAATGGGAGAATGTGAATATGATCTTGGTGGGTATTTTATTATCAATGGTAGTGAAAAAGTAGTAATCTGCCAAGAAAGAAAAGCAGATAATAAAATTTTTGTATTTCCTCAAAGAAAAACAATTTCTAAATATTCTCATGTTGCAGAAGTAAGTTGTGTAGCAGAAGATAAACCTTATAATATTTCACTAGTACAAGTAAAACTTCGTGATAAAGAAGATAATTTTAATGGCCGTACTATTAAAGTTCAAATTAGAAATGTTCGTCAAGAAATTCCTTTATTTGTTCTATTCCGCGCTCTTGGTGTTCTATCAGATAAAGATATTGTAGAACACATTATTTATGATATTAATAATGAAGGAAACAAAGATATGATTGAACTACTACGAGCATCAATTGAAGAAGCAGCACCAATTCAAAGTAAAAAAATTGCAATTGAATATATTTCTAAATATACAACATCATACCAATATTATAAAGGCGGCGAGTCAGATGAAGATAAAATTGCTTTCACATATAGTAATCTTATGAAAAATCTATTTATTCATGTTGGGACAAGTGAAAAGAAAAAAGCATATTATCTTGGATTAATGGTAAATAAACTATTACAAAATGTTCTTGGAAAATCACCTGATGATGATCGTGATTCATTTATTAATAAGAGAGTAGAAACAACAGGAGACCTATTAGCACAATTATTTAGAAACAATTTTGCCAAAATGGTAAAAGAGATGAAAAGTTCAATTGAAAAAGATTTTAGAAGTGGTCGTGTAGAAAATTTTGAAATTCTTGGTTCAACACTTTCTAAAAAAATTAAACCAACAACAATTGAAACAGGGATGAAATATGCATTAGCAACTGGTAATTGGGGTATTAAAAATCAAGAAAAGAAAGGTATTGCACAGGTTCTGCAAAGATTAACATATCTTGGAACACTATCTTCTCTTCGTAGGGTTGTTTCACCAATGCAACGAGGAATGAAAGCAACTGCACCAAGAAAACTTGTTAATTCACAATTTGGTATTATTTGTCCAGCAGAAACACCAGAAGGTCAAAATATTGGCGTTGTTAAAAACATGTCTTTAATGGCACATATTACAATTCCATCAAAAACAGAACCTATTATATGTTGTCTTGAAGAACTTGGAATGCTTTCATTAGAAACAATTCGTCCATTAGATGTTAGTATGTATGTTAAAATATTCATTAATGGAGACTGGCAAGGTATTCATAAAGAACCTCACAAACTATTAGAACAACTTAAAAATCTTCGTAGAAATGGTATTATTAATATTTATACATCTTTCTCATGGTATATTGAATTAAATGAATTACATATTCAGTGCGATGGGGGAAGAATTACTCGCCCTATGTATATTATTGAAAATAATAAATATCTTATGACTGATAAAATGGCAGATATGATTAAAGAAATTAAATTAAAATGGGATAATCTTCTACATTCACAATTAACAACAGATGATTTAACAGATTGTTCTGAAAAAGCAGTAAAAAAAACAGATTCTGCTGTAATTGAATATGTAGATCAACAAGAAGCAGATACATCAATGTTTGCAATGACAAAAGGAGATATTACTTCAAATAAAAAAGGAAATAGTTCATATTATAACTTTACTCATTGTGAAATTCATCCATCTATGATGCTTGGAGTTCTTGCATCTAATATTCCATTCCCTGATCATAATCAATCTCCTCGTAATCTTTTCCAGGGTGCAATGGGTAAGCAAGCAATTGGAATTTATGCTACAAATTTTAGAAAAAGAATGGATACTCTTGGACATATTCTTCACTATCCTCAAAAAGAGTTAGTAAGCACTCGTTCAAGTAAATATGTAAATACTCATATTCTTCCTGCTGGTCAAAATGTAATTACAGCAATTGCCTGTTATACAGGTTATAATCAAGAAGATTCACTTATTATTAATCAAAGTGCTCTTGACCGTGGGTTATTTACATCAAGTTTTTATAGAACACACAAAGATGAAGAAAAGAAAAATCAATCTACATTAGAAGAAGAACGCTTTTGTAAGCCGGATCGTTATTATCCTAATGGAGAACTTAAAACAGAAAAGATGAAATTTGGTTCATATGAAAATATTGGCGAAGACGGATTTATTAAAGAAAATTCAAAAGTTAATGCTAATGATGTTATTATTGGTAAAGTAATTCCACTTAAAAATGTAGATAATGGGCCTAAATATAGTGATGCAAGTACAACAATGAGACAAAATGAGACTGGTGTTGTTGACTGGGTTTATGATAATAAAAATGGTGATGGATATAGATTTTGTAAAGTTCGTGTTCGTTCAAACAGAAAACCAGTACATGGAGATAAATTTGCTTCAAAGCACGGGCAGAAAGGTACTATTGGAATTACATATAAACAACATGATATGCCATTTACAAAGGATGGTATTGTACCTGATATTATTATTAGTCCTCATGCAATTCCATCTCGTATGACTATTGCACAACTTATTGAATGTGTATTAGGAAAAACAGCAGTTCAATTAGGAATTGAATGTGATGCTACACCATTTGCTGGAACAGACCCATATAAAATTGGTGAAATTCTAACTAAAAAATGTGGTCTTCATTCTTCTGGAACAGAAGTAATGTATAATGGTAAAACAGGAGAACAAATGAAAGCAAATATTTTTGTTGGACCAACATTCTATTATAGACTTAAGCATCTTGTAGAAGATAAAGTACATAGTCGTGCGACTGGTCCTTATCAACTTCTTACAAGACAACCTGCCGAAGGTAGATCAAGAGATGGTGGTCTTCGTATTGGTGAGATGGAACGGGATTGTATGCTTGCACATGGTTCAGTTCAATTCTTAAAAGAACGCATGTTTGATAATTCAGATAAATATCTAACATATGTATGTCAAAATTGTGGATTTATTGCAATTGCTAATTCTCAGAAAAATATTTATAAATGTAATTATTGCGACCATTCAACAGGGTTCTCGCAAGTTCAGATTCCATACGCAAGTAAATTACTTATCCAGGAGTTAATGTCAATGGCAATTACACCTCGTCTATTTACAGATCATATGTAGATACACCTCGTCTATTTACAGATCATATGTAGATTTTAAATTTGATTTTTATATTTAATTTAAAATATGTTATATCATACTCCACCAACGCCAATGTTTAACACAGAAGGAAACGGTGGAATGCTAATGGGATTTCTTCAAATGAAGATGTTCTCAATGCTTCAATCTAACGCGGACTCATCTACGTTAATTATATTAGGATTTATGTATATGGCATATACAACGTTATGGAGATATAGAAAATATGCTAAATATATATATGATAAATATACTGATATTGTACCAACGACATTTATATTTACAGTTGTATATGTAAAACCAACTGCATATACACAAGGACAAATTGAACAAAATACAATTAATCAAGCACTTTTTCATGATTTATTTCAAAATAAGAAAAAATATGGAATTAAGAATTTTATTATATTGAAAGGTTCAACTAATATATATGATTCAGAATGTGGTGATGAATCATACATTTATGTTCCAGACCATAATGAATTTAGTTGTATTGAATTTATTTTTGAAAAATACAGAATGAAAATAAAAAATTTATCTGTATCTGACAATGAAGAATCAAATTCGACAACAACAACAAAAGTAAAAGAAACAACTACATATACATATGAACTGCAATCTTTTGGTCCATCAGGACACATGGATAAATATATTTCTTATATTAAAGATGAATATAACAAATACATTGATATTCAAACAAATAAAGAAGCACTAATTTTTCGTATTACTCCTTCTGAAAATAGAACGAGATTCAATTCTACAACATTTTCAACAAATAAGAGGATTAAAACTAATATTTTTATTAATAAAGAAGTTAAAAAAACTATTATTGATAGTGTTGATACTTATTTTACTAAACCTGAAATTTATACTAAATTTGGAACTCCACATAAACTTGGTATTTTACTATATGGGCCACCTGGAACAGGTAAAACATCAGTTGTTAAGGCAATTATTGATTATGTCCGTAAATATAAACTATGTCATATTTATGATATTGATTTAACTACAATTAATTCAAATGAACAGGCACTTGATATTTTCCTTGGCGATGACCTTAGAAATAATATTCTTGTTCTTGAAGAATTTGATAGAGCAGATTGTGTAAAAAATCGCAAAAAGAATTCTATTGAAGATAAGACAAAACAACCACAAATGTTTGATATGGGCAAAGTTGGTGAAATGGAGAAAGATGAAATGTTAAAACTATTTGAAAAAACAGTTAAACAAGGTCCTATTCAAAATAATAAATCATCTAATTTTTGTGTAGAAGATTTCCTAAAAATTTTTGATGGTATTCAAGAATTAACAGATGTTATTTATTTTGCTACAACAAATCATATTGAAGATATTGATCCTGCTGTTCTTCGTCGTTTTGATATCAAAGTTGAACTTTCATATCAATCTTCTGAGTTAATTAAAGAGCAAATTGAATATTATTATGATAAAACTGTTCCACCTGTTATTGTTCTACCAAATAATAAAATGAGTGGATGTCAAGTAGAACAAATCTGTAAAACTTGTCTTACTATGGATGATGCGATTAAACAAATTCAACATAAATTTTTAGAATAGATTTTTTTTAATATAAAATCTTAATTATAATATTTTTTAACTATTATATAAATATATATATGAATTCTCATCATCACCTTTTGTATATGATGAATTTTTCTTAATTTTATCAACTAAATCATGTCTTGATAAATTAAGTAATTGTGTTAATAATGACGGTATTGGAGTATCATCTTCTTTATGTTGAAAATAAGTTGTCGTTTTTTTATCAATTCCATATGCATATCCATTTTGAAATGTTTCTTTATTATAAAAACTATTTCCACCTCCACCTCCTCCTGGTGGAACATTAGATAATTGTTGATATGATTTATTTTTTTCAAGTGGTGTTTCAAGTGATGTTTCAAGTGGTGTTTCAAGTAGTGTTTCATAATAAAAATATCCTCCTGCACTTCCACCTCCAAATCCACCACCACCACCACCTCCACGATAATATAATGGTGTTGAATATGTATTCCAATTATTTTTTGTATATGTTTTTGTAATATTTATACTTGTGTCTATATCGTTTCCAAAATTTACATATCCATTTGACGCACCCCATTGATTAACTACGATTGGTTGATTATTACTATTATCTGCTGATCCTCCATTACCTAATTTAGTATTATCTGTTTCTTGAGCACTATTAGAATCAATTAAATAATTTGTATTATCATATGATATTGTGTCTATATTACCTGTAATATAAGAATAACCATTTATTTTACTAGAAATTATTTCTTCTTTGCTATTAATTTGTGGATAATATCCACTATTAATATTATTATTATCAGCTTTAAAATACCATTCTTTTTTTTCAGCATCTGTTTTTTCATTTTTAAATGTATGTACTGTTCCACCAATACAAGAAGCATTTATTTTATATGATGTATTTCCTTTATGGCATGCTGCACTTCCACCATTCATATTATTTAATTTTGGTGTATATGTTATTGGAGTATTTACTAAATTTTTATTATATAATCCAATACCATCTTCTCCATCAAAAGCATATTTTCCTGTTGGAATATAAGTATTATCTAAATCTGATATTGAATCTTTTTTTGAATAAACACCGCCTCCACCTCCACCTCCTGCAATAGAAATTACATTAGTTATTTCTGTTAAATTATTTTTATCAGAACCAATATATAAACATTTCATATTACCACCATCACCACTATTACTTTCAATTGCAATTGTTTCAGAACCTTTTATGTATATTATTGATTTATTTAAATTAGTATCATTTATAGTTGTTGTATTATAGATAGGTAATAATTTATTATCTTTTGATGGTATTGAAGGTTCAAATATAAAATAATATTTATTATTATTAGAACAAATTACAGCTCTGTTTATTACAAGAATATCATCTTCTTCTGTTGGATTATATTGAAATGTATTATCTAATATTAATGGTTGTATTGTAAATATAGGGTCATTTGAATTATTTGATAATTTTTGTATCAAATTATTTAATTTACTATCTATTTCCTTTTTATCCTTAGAAGGGTTAGGTGTTGCATCAGATTTTGTATAAAAAACAGAATTTAAAAATGGAATAACTGCCATATACAAATTATTATAACTAATGTTTTTATTTTTAGCTTGAATAGATATAGTTTGAATTTTATTATTATTTGTAATATTATTTTTAATTGTTGTGTATGAAATATCAAGTTCTGATCCTGTTGGTTGAGTAATATAGTTTGCAAAATTTGTTTCTAAATGATTATCATTATCTTTTATATAATATGAATTTAAATTACCCTTAATTGTTGTTAAATTATCTCTAAATGATAAATTAAATTGAGTTGAATTAGAATTAAAAATAATATCAGATGTATTTGATGAAATTCCATCTTTATTACTTGTTTTACTTGTTCTACTATATCCCCATGATGAAACATGCATTCTTGATGATTTATATATACTATTATTAATGTTTTTATCAGTAGGTGGTTCAATTGGTGTTCTATTTATAAATGTCCAATGTGGTTTATTAACTGAATTATTAGGTAAAAATTGTGCATATTGCCATACTTTAAAATCTGATGAATTTGTTAAACAATTTTTACTTACATCTGTTGTATTCACAACACTTAAATATCTACGTTGTGAATTTGTTAATTGAATTGTCATACTATTCCCACTATTTAAATTATTTTTAGTTAAATCAAGTGGTTTATAATTTTTTCTATCATTAGAAAATTGTATAAATAATTCATTATTTTTTGTTTCACTTCCAACATATGCATCTGGTAATGTAGAAATTGTACTACTACAATATGTAATAGTATTATCTTGATCATTATCAAATTTTGATGATATTGTTAAATAATTAGATATTGAACTACTTACTTCATTTATATACCAATTAAAATAATTTTTATTATTAGAAATAATAGTTGAATCTAAACTTCTATCATATACTCTTATATTAGTAAATTCGATAGAATCAGTTGTTTTTTTACATGTTATTGTGCTCAAATCAGTACAAACACCTGTTAATGGAAAACTCAAAACGTCGGTATTAAATTTAGCATAATTATCACCAATATAATATAATGGACTACCATTTGTGAAATCATATTTTAAAGGAAATTGAACTGGTTTAAATGTAGTATAATCAAATGAGGATGAAAATGGGTCTGCATTTATAGATGTTGTATTACCTGTACTAACAGAAGATAAACTATATATTAATACTTTTTCTTTATTTCCAGATGAATCAATTAAATTATGGTCTGGATAATCTGCATCATTCTTTTTTATCCAAATACTGTCTCCATCATTCATTACTTGTAATCTATTATAAAAATCTGATTTTGTAGGACTATCTAATTTTGTAAAAGTATCTCTATATATAATAAATCCTTCGCCAGTATAAATATTTTCATCATTTGGTTCATTTGAATAATCAATTTCAACTGGACCACATGAAACATAATTAAGATTTACTGGTTTTCCATCTGTATTCATATCAAATGAATAAGGCCAAAAATTAGAATAGTATATATTTTTTGGTACTTGAATACTTATTTTTGGGATCATAATTGGTTTTGAAAATTCACTATAAACTATTGAAGAGTCATATTTTACACCAATTATTATATATATATATACATCATTGCCTGTATATATTAAAGATTTGGTTTGTGATATTACATAATTTGTTAATGTTGTTTTTGAATCATCTTTAAGTACATTTTTACTAATATCTGATGTATTTGTTGGTGGTTGATTTGAACTACTAAATTTATAATATATACTATATTTATCTGCGTCTGGTTTTGGTGCGGTTATGTTAATTTCTCCTGTTAAATTATTTATTAGAGTATTATTATTTTTTACTGAATTAATTGTTGGTGGTGATATTGGTTTTGTTGTACTAATAGATTTATAATTTGATAATAATGTATATAAAGTAATTGTTGTAGCTTGTGTAGTTGTTGTAATAGGTATTTCATAACCAATATATATATACATAAATTTATTGTCTCCATAAAAATATTTATTTGCTATATCTATTTTTATAGATGATGGTATATCAATACCATTTGAGTTTGAAAGTATTTTAGGTCCATGAGTTGATGGAGGATTAGTTTCATTCTTATTTGTTGATGTATATAAATATATACTGTATGAATACTTATTTGATAAAGATTTATCATATTTACTTGTATCTATATCAATTGTTCCTATGAAATATTTTGGAATAATTGAAGTATTAATATTTGAAATTAATATAGGAGTATTTTTTGGTTCTTGGATATATTTTTCTAATAAATCTGCTTTATTATTAGTTATTGTTATAATAGGTGGTTTATTATTTTCATCAAGTATATCTGGATTGTATGTAATTTGTTGTATTAAAGGTACATTATAACTTATAAAAGTTTGTTGATTAAAAGTAACTGTATAATTATTTTGTGTTATAGAGTATGATGAAGATGTATTAGATCCATATAAAAAATTTACATTATATAATAAATTAATTGAACTTGATTTAAATATACTATCACCCTGAACTGTTGGTTTAAAATTATTTAATGTTGAATTATCTAGAATAATTGTTGCATTTTTAAATCCATATGTATCAAAATTAGATGGTAGTTCTTTACTTAATACTCCTATTGTATAAAATTGTTGTGGTGATGCTGTATTTACAATTGGATTAATTTTAATAGGTTTAGATATTTTAGTATAACTATTATTATTTATAGAATATGTTATTGTAAATTCACATACTGCATCATTATTACCAATTCCATTTTCCTTTGAATTTAAAAAATTAAGTATATGTATATTAATTGACTTTCCATAAATATTTGAAGGAAGCGAAGTTGTATATGTATCCGAACTAGTATTTTCAATTTTTGCATTTATTTTAGTTATACTAATATTATTATTTATAGGTAAATCTGTTTTGTATGTTATATTAATATTTCGTAATGTAAGATAATTAGTACTTAAATTATAATTATAATAATTTTTACTTTCTACTGTTATAAAATTTGTTGTAATTGTTGCATTATCTATAATATTTTGAATAGTATTATTAAATAAGTCTAAAAAATTATTATCATTTGATTTAAATTGTACAGTATATGGTGTTGTTGTTTCATATACCAAATCTTGATTAAATGTTATATTTTGAGTAATATATTCATTTACTATTGGTATATTAAAATTTAATATATAACTTGGATCAGTATTACTAATATTACTAGCAGTAATAGTTGTTCGATTATATTTAAAATCTACAGTAAATAAATTTGAAGGGGTTGCTGTAAATATACTATCATTTTTAACGAGTGGTTTAAACTTATCTATGGTTGAATTATCTAATGTAATTGGGGATGGTGTGGATGGCGGGGATGTTTTAGGTAATCGAAATCCATATCCATTATCATCAAAATTATCTGGTAATAAATTTTTTATTTTTTTTATTTTACCTCTATTATTAATTGGTATAGAATTAGATTTTTGATCTTTAAAGTCTCTACTATTTATAGTAATAGAATATGTTATTATAAAATTACATGGTACTTCAGTTGCACTAATATTAGTTAAATTAAAATTAAGTTCAGGAATTGTAACTGAATTTCCAGTAATAGTTAAAGGAAATATATTAGTTGATGTATTAGAACTATTTCCATTCATATCTGCATTTATATTTGTTATTTTTATAACACTACTTGGATTAAATTGTAGTCCTGATATCTCAATATCTCGTAATGTAAGATAATCAGTACTTAAATTATAATTATAGTATTCACCATAAAAAGCAGTGGAAGATATTGTTGCATTATCAAAAATATTTTTAATTTTATTAAGAAGAAAATTATAATTTGTTTTTGTTGAAGTTAATGTAATTGTTTGTGATTTTGGTTGTGTATCAGTAAAATCTTCAATCGGTAAATTATTAATGGTTATGGCGTGTGTAATAAGATAGTCGCTTGGAGGTGTATTCAATGTAAAAGTTATTTTTGTATTATTAAATTTCCATTCATAACCAAATAGAATTTTTTGTGTATAATAAAATGGTTGAGGTGATGTATTATCCCATGGAGTAGTACTCTGTCCACCATTATATAATTGTATATTATTCACTTTTATATTTCCGTTATATTTGTGTAAATAAGGTTCATTACCATCATTTTTATTATAGGTTGCTTCAATTTCTGATTTAGAAATACTATACTCTATTTTATTTGGATTATTTATATAAGTTAAATTAACTTCATCAAAATTAATAATTTTTTCAAATTTTGTATATAATGGAATATTGATTTTATATGTATTATATGTACTTTTGATGACATCATCTAAAATATTTAATGTAAGACCTTTTGATAAAATATCTTTAGTATAAGGAGGGGTTGTTATTAAATTAATTGTAAAATCAAAAGTATTAGTATTGTTTAATAAATATGATATAGGAAGTGGAGATTTTATTGTATTAATTTTAAAATAATATTTTTGTGTTGATGGATCAGAATTTTTTAAAATAATTGTAGCATTAAATGTAATTGTATCATCAGTGATAGTTATACTATTTAACTTAAACTCTGTTATATTATTGTTTGTATTTTTTACTACATTAATTGATGTTGTACTAGAACCAACTGAACTAAGTTTCATATAATAAAATCTTACATAAGATTTTTAGAAAAAAGATTTATAATAATTAAAATAGTAAATTTAAATTGTTACATAAGATTTTTAGAAAAAAGATTTATAATAATTAAAATAGTAAATTTAAATTGTTTCATAAGATTTTTAGAAAAAAGATT
>MDTG01216483.1_pt1 | contig 13856 bp, 9 predicted proteins | sample 811421 | NCBI WGS metagenome assembly MDTG01 (sample SAMN05326645, study PRJNA326480) | marine metagenome | isolation source: seawater | place: Pacific Ocean: South East | collected 2011 | reverse complement strand
TCAAATTGCGGGGCAATGCCAGCCTCAATGGGAAAGCGCATCAACACCGACTGACAAAAAGAATGCACCGTTTCAATAAGCGGACCATCCTCATGATCAAGGATGTGCGCAAATAAGCTACGGGCCGTATCAATTTGTGCCTGGCTAGGTCTATATATGCCCAAATTACCTAGCCTATCCAACAGCATGCTCTCATCGCAAATAGCCCAGTTTGACAGCTCTTTGTTTAGCCGGTAGCGCATTTCCGTAGCAGCAGCCTTGGTATAAGTTAGGCATAAAATCGTATCCGCAGGTGCACCAGATAATAGCAATCGCAAAACCCTCATAGTCAGAACCTGTGTCTTCCCCGTTCCAGCGTTTGCAGAAACAAACACAGAATGGTCAGGACGCGCCGCCTCACGCTGCAGGGCAGTTGCATGTTTAGCGGCTTTAATATTTACCAGATGGTTAATCATCCTTGACCTCCTGAGGGCGCCATTCTCGTACCCGGGCCAAATGCCGGTAATCTGAGAATTTTGGCCGCGAAGCAGCATCTGGCTCTGGCAAAAACGGCGTCTCTGCACAGCTAAAATGCTTTACTAATTCCTGTAATTTGCTCAGCACTTTTTCTACATTTAAGCCTTGGGGAGTGACCTCTACAATATCAGCTATACGACCATAATGGCCAGCTAACTGCCAGTAAAATAGCTGTATGCCCATTGGAGACGCTTTACTCTCTGCATCAGAAGTTGAGCTGATGGGAAATGCTCCTGCCCCTAGTAGGGCCGCTTCAACCAATAATTGGGTAGCGCGTCCCTGCTCGACCTCTTTCTTGCTCGGCACAGAGCCTGTTTTATAATCAATGATGGCGGAGCGGCCATCCGCCAAATTATCTATCCTATCGGCACGTGCCGTTATAGCCACCTCGCCTGCATCTGTTGTTATGCTGATACGCGCCACCTTTTCAACAATGGTCTGTTTGTTCTCTTCCCGCCGTTCTTGTTCTTTTTGGCAAAACCAGTTGGCAATTTCCCTAAATTTGGTTTGCCAAAACAGACGGACAGGTGGATAGGCAACATAGGGTGCAAAGCTCCTCTCAGCCAACTGATAGAGCAGGTCAGGTGCATTTTCTGGCAAATCCCCTGATGGGTAGGCGGTAAGAAAGCTTGCAAGGATGCTGTGAATAAGATTACCTTTCAGCGCATTATCAGGCCGCTTATCTATTTCCTCTAGCTTTTTTAAGCGGAGTACCTTTCGCGCATAAACCTGATAGGGGTCAGAAATAAGCAAATCAAAATCAGTAGCTGAATATTGCTCAGGCCGCAGCGACAAAGCAGGACAGGGGCGCGGCATCTCCCTAGCTTTTACATATAAGGACTGGTGTGCAGAGATTGCAGCGACAACATCCTCATCTGCCTGTGTTACAAGGCCTTCCTCCAAGGCGGCGGCCCGCAAGACTGCCTGCATCCTCTCAATCCAACGGCTAGGAGTAGTGGGTGTATCATCGGCGCGCACAGAGCGGGTAATCATCACCTCAGGGTGTGTGGCCAACATGAAAAAATCATGGGCAGATAATCCAGAGCGCCATCGCCTATCTGGCAGGCCAAGTGCTTCTCTTATCTTCTCATTTGTCCATGGATCTGCCTGTTGGCGCGGCGGCCAAACACCCTCATTCACACCGCCTAAAATGATTAGGTCAGCGTTTTGCATACGCGCTTCGACTGTACCAAGAATGGCGAGACGCGGATGACTACGCCATATTTTACGGACCATGATCCCGGAGCAAAGCGCGCGGAAAATATTAGCATATTCTGAATGCCTGACAGCATTGTGCCCGCCAATATCTGCGAGCTCTGAAAGTAAGGCAGCTCCTTGTTTGCCATCTGGCGTTTCCCATAATTTAAGTAAAACTTCATTTTCGATATCATTCTGCGCTAGCCTCTCAGCTGCGCGTCCATGCGCATCTGCCAGCATAGCTAGAGATGGGCTTACCACATCAAACAAATCTATGAGCGGTGCTAACGCAGTTAAGATATATTGTTCATAAAAAACACATAAATCCTCACTATCTTTTTGCGCTTTTAGCTGTGCCCTTATCCCTTCGATCGAGCTATCCGCAAGATAGCCGCGCAAAGCTTCCATTTCCAAGGCACGTATTAACGATGTGTAACGCTTATAAGAAAGTCCGGCAGAGCTAAGAGGATGCCGTAACAAAGCCAGGAGCGATTGTGCACCTCCCCTTGTGGCAAACCATTCTGATATCAGGGCAAGGAATGAGCCGACATGGCTGTTAAGTAGATCCGTGCCAGCACTATCCTCAATATCTAAATTCCATTTCAGTAGCGCGGCTCTTACCTGACGTGCCAGCTTCCGGTCTGGGGTTACCAGCATCGCTGTCTTCCCCTCTTCCTCTAAAGTCTTGCGCATAACACTTGCAATAATATCGGCTTCTTGACCGATATCGTCCGCCTTGATCAGAGACAACCCTTTTATCGCCGTTTTGCCCATATCAGGAAAATCCTCACGGATGCTCCTCCAGTCCCGTGTGAGCGGGGCAGGCTTGAAAACTTGCATTAAAAGTTGCCTGCGGCTTTCAGATACATGCTTATCTCTAGATTTGGGCCTATCTTCAGATATGGGCGGCGTTTTGCACTCTCCAAAAGGCCAGTCAAGCACCGTTTCTGGGGCAACATCCAATTGGGAAAGCGTCTTGAAAAGCTGGTGAAAGGGGTGCCCTGTATCCTCAGCAATAGCGCTCTTTTCTGTCTCTGGAAAGGGACGGTTCTCCAACCCTGGAAAAACCACTAGCCCCTTAGGCAAGCTAGCCACCGCCGCCATCATCTGGCGCGTTTTTGGCAAGGAACCCGTCGAGCCCGCCAGAATTATTGGATGGTCTGGCGGCGCTGTCTTCCAGCTTTCCATTTGCTGGTCAGCAAGTTTTAATTTTCGGATGACCGGATCAAGCAATCCTTTATCACGCAAAATAACCGGCCAGTTCTGAATGATAATATTCAAAAAAGTTACGATATCCTGCCAGTGATGCGCAAGGTCATCTGGCACCTGCTTTGATAAAATCTTGGGCAGTCTTTCTGGCGGCGTTCCTGCCTGATAAACCTGATCCAAAAGGTGACTTAAAGACTGGGCAAGGCGAATTGCTTGCGCAGTAGAAATAGCCTTCCCAGCAAGCGGCATCCGCTCTATCAATTGGGTTAAAATAAGCTGCTTCTCAATGCTTGATATGCTCGCAGGCAGAGTAAGATCTGGATTTGTCGCCCGGCTATAATTGCCCCCGAAAGACAAAAACAAAATATCACTTCCATCTTCTTCAATATCGCCAATAGGGGCCATTTTTGGCATTAATAAGGTTTTACCATTTGCGACCTCAGTAAAGGCACCTTGCATAGATTGAACAGCGCGGCGTGAGGGCAATAAAATTTGAATAGAAGAAAGGTTTTCGTCACGCCCAAATGCCTGCAAAATCCCGCTAGCCAAACAATGCGCAAATGGCATTCCGGCTGGAATGGTGTAATAGCCGCTAGTAAGATGAGTTGCAGAGGAGCATATGCTGGTCATACACAGAACTATAAACCGTTCTCCTTTTCGCCGGAAGCCCTATTAAAAGTGGAAAAACTCAATTGATATCGGCAAGCCAAGAAGCAAGCTTTTTCTGGGCTTTGTTTTGGGCATTACTCTGAGTAGGTGCATCTGGTGCGGATAACCCTAAAATTCGGTTTTTTTCATTTTCGCCAAAACGCAAATACAGATGCATAGCACTATCAGGCAGTAATGCCGTGATACGTTCTGGCCATTCAATAAGACAGCAAGCTTCAAAAAAAGCCTCTTCAATGCCAAGTGCCAGGACCTCTTCTGCGCGCTCCAAACGATAAAGGTCAAGATGCCAAACCTCAAAACCAGCTTTGGCCAAATAGGGCTGAACAAGAGTGAAAGTTGGGCTTGGGATGTCTTCTCTTTCGCGGCAAAGGCCTCTAATAATGGCACGAGAAAGGGCTGATTTTCCTGCACCTAGCGGGCCATGCAGGCATAATATATCTCCCGCATCCAGCCTTGTAGCTAGGCGGTGGCCAATCTTCTGCATCGCTTCCAGATCACGGACAAGCTGGAGGCGGGTAAGATGCTGGTCAGATTCTGCCATAGCTGTCTATTCTCACGCCCCCGCAATCCGCAATAATGGCTTTAATAGCGATATTGTTCAGACTTGAACGGGCCTTGTTGTTCAACGCCGATATAATCCGCTTGGTCGTCGCGTAATTTGGTTAGCTGAGCGCCCACCTTTTCCAGATGCAAGGCAGCTACCTTTTCATCCAAATGACGTGGCAAAGTATATACACGCTGCTCATATTCACCACTGCGCTGCCACAATTCTATTTGCGCCAGGACCTGATTTGTAAAGGAAGCTGACATTACAAAAGAGGGATGACCTGTTGCACAACCCAGATTTACTAGACGTCCCTTTGCGAGCAAAATAATCCGCTTGCCATCTGGGAATTCAACCTCATCCACCTGAGGCTTAACTTCTGTCCAAGCCATGTTGTTCAAGGACGCGACTTGAATTTCATTATCGAAATGCCCGATGTTACATACAATAGCCCGCTCCTTCATATCGCGCATATGTTCAAGCGTGATGACATCCTTATTACCCGTGGCGGTAACAAAGATATCTGCCTTGCTTGCGGCCTCATCCATGGTGACAACTTCATAACCTTCCATCGCCGCTTGAAGGGCACAAATCGGGTCAATTTCGGTTACCATGACACGCGCGCCACCCTGACGAAGTGAGGCAGCTGAACCTTTGCCAACATCGCCATACCCTGCTACCACAGCCACCTTTCCTGCCAGCATCACATCGGTAGCGCGGCGAATCCCATCCACTAGCGATTCCCGGCACCCGTAAAGATTATCAAATTTTGACTTGGTGACGGAATCATTTACATTTATAGCCGGGAAAGGAAGCTGGCCCTTTTCTGCCATTTGATATAACCGCAGAACGCCGGTAGTAGTCTCTTCTGATACGCCGATAATGGCATCTTTCTGTCGGGTAAACCAACCTGGGCTAGCCGCATGCCGCTTCAGTATCTGGGCCTTTAGAAATTCTTCCTCTTCCGTGGCCGGGTTTTCCAATACCGTCTCCCCAGCCTCAATACGCGCACCCAGCAGAATATACATGGTTGCATCACCGCCATCATCAAGGATTAGATTAGCAGGCGCATCATCTGACCAATCAAAAATACGATCAACATATTCCCAATAATCTGCTAGTGTCTCGCCCTTCACTGCAAATACTGGGATGCCCCGCGCCGCAATGGCAGCGGCTGCCTGATCCTGAGTTGAAAAAATATTACATGAAGACCAGCGAATATCCGCACCTAATTCCGCAAGTGTTTCAATAAGAACAGCTGTTTGAATCGTCATGTGTAGACACCCAGCGATACGGGCACCTGCCAGCGGCTTTACGCCTACATTTTCCTCGCGCAGTGCCATCAGGCCCGGCATTTCATTTTCAGCAATGGCAATTTCTTTGCGCCCCCAATCAGCAAGACTGATATCGGCAATTACATAATCATTAGACATAAAATAGCTCCTAGTCGTGGCACAAAATCGACGCCTCATAAATTTTCTGCTCCTTGCTTAGCAAATAGGCCGGAATAATGCAAAAAACTTATAGATCGCGATGGTAAAGCTGAGCTTCCATATTTTCTGTGGCCGCCCAATTAGCGAACCAATTTGCACTGGCAACCGAGCGATGGCGCCCACCTGTACACCCAAATGCCAGAGTTATCTGCCCGCGCCCGTCGCTGCGCAAGCGTGGTAAGCTGGCTAAGACCAGCGTTGCAACCCCATCCATAAAAGGCTGAAACGCTTCATCCGCATGAACAAAATCTTTGACCGCACTGTCCTCCCCAGTTTGTGCGCGTAGCTCTTTTTGCCAATGTGGATTAGCCAAAAACCGCATATCAAAAATAAAATCTGCTGCGGAGGGCAGGCCCCGACGATAGGAAAAGCTGAGGATGTTAAGCTGTGCCTGGCTTTCTTGCGCAAGCCCCAAGCGGCCTAATAAAGTAGAACGAAATTCAATTGGTGTTGTATCTGTGCTGTCAATATGGAAGTCGGCCAGATGGCAAAGTGCATCTACAGAAATTTGGTCTGTTTGTATTGCAGCTTCAAGGCTGGATGCGCTTTTCTGCAAGGGGTGGCGGCGGCGTGTTGCTTGATATCGGCGCAAAATTTCCTTTGGCTGGGCAGTGATCAGAACCAGCTGACACCGGTCTGCAAGCCGGCTTCTTAAATTTTCTACTAGCCGCTCAATGGCCCTGGAATCAAAGCCAGGGGTGCGTAAATCTGCGCAAACTGCAATATGTTGCTTTTCGGTTTCGACCGATAGTGCGACCAATTGATCAATTAATGCAAGCGGTAGATTATCTATCGCGCTGAAACCTGCATCCTCAAGACAATCAAGTGCGGTAGAATGGCCAGAACCTGACTGGCCTATTACGATCACCAGGCGGCCTTTATTATCGGCACTTGAGGACGTTTCAGACATTTATTGATTTTCGATGGTTCTATTTCTCATAGCGAATAGAATAGCAACTTCATAGCTAATTCGCCAGCGGAAGTGTAAGAGTAAAAACCGCCCCGCCTGATTTATCATTTGCACCTTTTAACTGCCCGCCATGTGCTATCGCAATTTGCCGCGCAATAGACAGCCCAAGACCAGAATGCTTGCCAAACCCTTCAGAGAATGGACGTTCTGTGTAAAAACGATCAAAAATACGCTCCTCTTTATCTGCTGGCAAACCAGGTCCCTTATCGGCAAGGCTGATTTGAACCTGCCCGCGTATGCGTTTGGCGATAAGAAGAATTGGCTCTTCGCCATCATGAAAGGTCATTGCATTTGCTAGAAGGTTATCCAATATCTGAATGATGCGGGTATTATACATCCGAACCATCAGCGGTTTTTTATAAGGCTGGTAGCTCAGCCGTTGCTGGCCAAATCGGGCGCGCGCTACCTCAGCCCAGCTTTCCAGCAAAGCCGCGATATCTTCTGGTTCTGGGGTCTGACCAGTAAGCTCGGCATCCACACGGCTAGCTTGACTGATATCGGTGATAAGGCGATCAAGTCGATTAACATCTGTTAAAATAACATTCATTAATTTACGCTGCTGATCGTGGTTATCAATACGCGCCACGGTTTCCACAGCAGAACGCAGAGAAGTGAGCGGATTTTTTATTTCATGCGAAACATCCGCAGCAAATTTAGCCGTCGCTTGAATACGGCGTTGTAATTCAGCTGTCATATCACTTAAGGCTTGTGAAAGCTGGCCGATTTCATCCTTGCGTTCAGGCAGGCCGCGCAACGGGGTTTGAATATCCCCTGTTTGCCTCAGGCGGTCTGCGGAAGCGGCTAAAAACACAATTGGCCTTGTAATCGAACGAGCTAAATATAAACCTAGCAAAACGGTCACGGTCAAAATGCCCAAAAAGAGCTGTACAAACGCCCATTGCACATTCGCGATTTCCCGCTCAATATTCCCGCCCGTACTAGTCATTAGAAGGGCACCGCGCACCACCCGCAAATTCTGGATAGGCAGACTGACAGATAACACCAACTGGCCGCGCGGATTTCGCCACATATTGCGCGTAACATCCCCAGATAAAGCTGCACGCACATCATACAAACCATCAGCATGACGCAGGCCACGCAAATTCATTAACGGCACGGGCGGGCGATTAGAAATTAGGTCAGCCAGGTTATTTAAAGCGCCAACCGTCTTTACCCGAAAACGACTAGAGAAATCCACTGGCTCACGCCGCCTTATTCGAGTCATAGGAAAGCGATCGCCGCGCCTAAATGTATCCGCCATCAACTGGCCTTGAGGCTGAAAAACACGAGCGCGAAGTTGCGAGCCATACCCCACAAGTGGTAGGAGGTGACGCATCGTTTGGGACGAAAGCTTTCTCGTGGCAACCCCTCTTTTAGTTCTGTCAGCCTCTGCAAGAGCAAGCGAGCGAGCAAGTGTCATGCCCTGGCGCTCTAAGGCATCAAATTCGGCACTCACCAGGACAGAACGGTATTGGTCAATCGAGAACAACCCAATGAAAAACAGCGCTAGAGGCAACAGCATAATAGCCAGAATGCGTGCCGAAAGCGGGCTGATAAAAGAGGGCCAAAAGCGCGTTTTTTCGCTCAATATAATCGCCCCCCTTTTTCTTAACCTGCTAAATTAAAAAAGCCTTAATTAGGAATCACCTTTATATTTATAGCCAATTCCATAGAGTGTCTCGATTCTATCAAAACTATTATCATGTGCACGAAATTTTCGGCGGATGCGCTTAATATGACTATCAATGGTCCGGTCCTCGAGGAAAATAGAGTCACCATAAGCTGCATCCATCAACTGATCGCGGCTTTTGACATGGCCGGGGCGCAAAGCCAGCGCTTGGAGCAACAAAAATTCGGTAACCGTTAGCTTTACCTCAACCTCTTTCCAACTACAAAGGTGGCGTTCTGGGTCTAGGACGAGATCGCCGTGCGTAATGGTATCTGCCTTTGGTCCGGATGATGTTTCATGACCAATACGCCTCAACACCGCTTTGATTCTGGCCAACAATAAACGTTGCGAGAACGGCTTTGTGATATAATCATCTGCCCCCATACCAAGACCTAAAGCTTCATCAAGCTCATCATCCTTACTGGTTAGGAATATTACTGGAAGACTTGATTTTTGGCGCAGTTTGCTTAGCAGTTCAGTGCCATCCATACGCGGCATTTTAATATCCAGGATAGCGAGCGCGGGGGGGCGCTGAATAAGACCTATCAGGGCTTGTTCACTATCAAAATAGGTATCCACTTCATAGCCTTCAGCTTCGAGTGCCAGCGAAACAGAAGCTAAGATATTTTGATCGTCGTCCACTAGGGCTAATCTATTGGCCATTCGCGTGCTCTCCTCTAATTGGCATCTTAGCGACAAAATGTTGTATCTTGCCATAATATGTTATTAATATTTAGAGACATACAAGGTCAAATCACGGCCTGATTACGGCAAGAATACGGCAATTAAACCAATTAAAAACACCGCTTTAATGTGCTTCTGCCCAGCTATCTGCGACGCCTGCCTCTGCAACTAACGGAACTTTTAACTTTAATATCGGATTAGCCGCTTCTTCCATAATTTTAGTGATACAAACAACAGCTCTATCCGCTTCTTCCTCTGGTACTTCAAAGATAAGTTCGTCGTGCACCTGCAACAACATATCGGCATTCAGGCCAGCCAACTTTATCGCCGCTGGCAATTTTATCATAGCACGTTTAATGATATCTGCCGCACTGCCCTGTATAGGAGCATTGATAGCCTGTCTTTCAGCAAAGGCACGGACAGCTTGATTTTTATCTTCAATTTGCGGGATGTGGATACGCCGGCCAAACAATGTTTGAACATAATGATTTGCCCTTGCAAATTGCTTTGCCTCATCCATATATGAACGTATGCCCGGAAAGCGGTCAAAATAGGCCTTTATATAATCTCGTGCTTCGCCTTGCGGAATAGAAAGCTGACGCGCCAAACCAAAGCCGGAAATCCCGTAAATAATTCCAAAATTAATCGCCTTTGCACGTCTTCTTGTTTCTGAATCCATATTTTCTAAGGGAATATTAAAGACCTCTGCTGCTGTTTGCGCGTGGATATCTAGACCTCTATGAAAAGCCGCCATCATTGTCTCTTCTTCTGCAACATGCGCGACCAGACGCAATTCAATTTGACTGTAATCAGCAGAGATTAACTTATACCCGTCTTGTGCAATAAAGGCGGTTCTGATCTGCCTGCCTTCTTTAGTACGAATAGGAATATTCTGTAAATTTGGTTCAGATGAAGATAGCCTGCCTGTAGACGCACCAACCATTGAATAGGAAGTATGTACGCGCCCTGTATCTGGGTTAATTGATTTTATCAACGCATCAGTATAGGTGGATTTCAGCTTAGCAAGCTGGCGATAATCCAAGACTGATTTGGCAATTTCAGCCCCATTTGCAGCCAAATCTTCTAGCACGTCTGCCCCCGTAGACCAGGCACCTGTCTTAGATTTTTTGCCTCCTTTATAACCCATTTTATCAAATAGGATTTCACCTAATTGTTTCGGCGAGGCGATATTAAAGTTGGTGCCTGCTTGCTTATGGATAACCGCTTCAAGCTCAGCAATGCGCGTGGCAAAATCATTCGATAAACTGCGCAGAATTTTGTTGTCAACAACGATGCCTTTCTTTTCCATCTCTGAAAGAATTGGGATAAGTGGACGCTCAAGACGTTCATAAACACTGCTTACCGCCTCACGTGCAAGACGCGGGCGATATATCATCCAAAGCCGTAAACAGATATCGGCATCTTCACTAGCGTAAGCACAAGCTGTCTTAGGGCTGACCTCGGCAAAGGAAATTTGTTTTGCTCCTTTACCGCATACATCCTCATATTTAATGGTTTGAACCTGAAGCAGATTTAGCGCGAGAGGGTCTAGCCCATGCCGCTCAGAACGCCCCGCATCCAAGACATAAGACAAGCACATCGTATCCTCTACTGGGGAAAGGTCTAAACCGCCATTTCGAGCCTGGCTAAGCACATGCATATCATATTTCAGATTGTGACCAATTTTCAAAACAGAAGGGTCTGCAAACAGTGCTCGCAATCGCTCTATTGCGGCATTAAAATCTATTTGCTGGAGACTTGTCTCAAAGCCCTCTGCTTTTAGCTTGGGAGCACTAAAATCAAGTCCGCCCTGCGGCACATTATCTGTTAGCACTGTTCCTTGCTTTACATGGCGCAAAGGGATGTAACAAGCATTGCCAGGAGCCGTTGCCATCGCCACACCTACAAGCTCTGCACGCGCTGCATCAAGAGAGCTGGTTTCTGTATCTAATGCAACAAAGCCTTGTTTTTTTGCCACACCAATAAAGCGGTCAAGGTCAGCAATATCGGTGACCAGTTGATAGTCAGTTTCCCCAACCACAGGCGGCAATATTTCATCTGGCCGGCAAGCAAGATTGGCGTTTGACGTGCCAACTGACGCCTTCAGAGCAACCGCATTTTCACGTATGGCAGGCATGGTTCCACCAAGCGCAGCTATTAGAGATTTAAAGCCTTGTTCAGCAAGAAAGACCATCAGATTTTCATCATCTGCCTTTTGGATGGTGAGGGCGCTAATATCTATCGGCAGATCAACATCATCTTTTAGCAAAACAAGCTGGCGCGAAAGACGTGCCTGCTCCGCAAAATTTATCAAATTTTCACGCCGCTTCGGCTGTTTTATGCTCTCTGCCGCAGCAAGCAACCTTTCTAGGTCGCCAAACTGGTTGATAAGTTCTGCTGCTGTTTTCACCCCAATCCCCGGAACACCCGGCACGTTATCCGTAGAATCACCAGCCAATGCCTGCACATCTGCGACCTTATCAGGAGTAACGCCAAATTTTTCGACGACCTCATTTGCGCCAATTGGCCGATTTTTCATCGGGTCAAGCATGGTGATGTCGCCGCGAACCAACTGCATTAAATCCTTGTCAGAGGAGACAATTAAACAAGGCATTCCTTGTCTTTCAGCTTTCAGGGCATAGCTGGCGATAAGGTCATCTGCTTCAAAACCTTCCATTTCCAGCATCGGCAGGCCAATTGCCTCAACCGCCAAACGAACCAGCGGGAATTGCGGCACCAGCTCATCAGGCGGCTCAGAGCGGTTTGCTTTATACTCACTGTAAATCTCGTTGCGGAAGGTGATGCGCCCCGCATCAAAAATGACAATAATGTGAGAAGGATTTAAATCAGCCTTTAGTTTTAGCAACATCTTGGTAAAGCCAAATACCGCATTAATGGGCGTGCCATCTGAACGGTTCATCATTGGTAGTCCATGAAAGGCACGGAAAATATAACCGGATCCATCTACAAGAACAAGCTGGTCACTGGTAGGGGGCTGCGACATGGAATTAAATCCTGTTCATAAATTAATAGTCTACCAGCTTCGATTAAAGCTGACTTCGGCTTATTCTGGTTCATTCTGGCCCACAAAAAGCCGCAAACACAGCCCTTAAGCGTCCGCAACAAACAAGCGTGAGCAATAAGGACAAACCACTTTGGCAGCGGTATCGCCCTCTTCTTTTTGCAAATTGAGCCAAACTTGTGGATGCCCTAAAGCACCGCCGCCACCATCACATGAAACCCGGCTTGTACTAGATGCAACAGAAACATGATCGGTGATATCCACAATAGAGGCATTGCTGAGAGGTGCGTATGACATTTTATTCTAAAAACCTATACAATAGTTGGAAGCTGGCAAGGCTGTAGCCTTTCCCTGCCAGAATAGACCAAGTGCGGCGAACAAACAACCACTCTCACCCATTGCTCTTTACCGCAATTTTGCCTATATCATAATGTTGTTATTGGTGCGTAGATAAACTTGTTTTTGGCATGGATTTTGTTAAAAGAGCGCTACAACTTTTTTTAAAATCTCTCTTTTAATTAAGGCTGTTTTTTCAATATGCATGTTAGCTTCACCCCTCCCTTTTCAGACAGCAAAAATCCAGATTTTGCTATAACAGCTTATGGCTTAGAAAAAACCTATTGTGGCAGGGCAAAGGGTGCAGAAAAGCAGGCGCTAAAGTCAATAGATATAGAGGTGCCAAGAGGGTGTGTTTTTGGTTTGTTAGGGCCAAATGGTGCCGGCAAGTCTACCTTTATAAACATCCTTGCAGGTACGGTAATTAAAAGTGCCGGAAGCGTTTCTGTTTGGGGCAGCGATCTAGATACAGCACCCCGCCAATTACGTGCAAATATTGGTATTGTTCCCCAAGAGCTTAATATCGATGTTTATTTTACGCCGCGCGAATTGTTGGAATTTAATGCTGGCATGTATGGAGTGCCAAAGGCAGAGCGGCGAACGGACGCACTGTTGGCATTGATGGGATTAACCGACAAGGCAAGCGCATATTCACGCACATTATCGGGCGGCATGCGCAGACGTTTGCTGGTAGCAAAAGCGATGGTACATCAACCACCAGTTCTGGTACTAGATGAGCCAACAGCGGGCGTAGATGTGGAGCTACGACAACGCCTTTGGGATACGATCCGAGAGCTTAATCAAAGTGGAGTGACGATAGTACTCACCACTCACTATTTAAAAGAGGCAGAAAACCTTTGCGACCATATCGCCATTTTAAATAAGGGCAAGATTATTACCTCCCAGCCAAAGCAAAAACTGCTAAAATCAGCGGCGCAAAAGGACCTATATATCAACCTACCCGAAAACCTCCCCTCCAAGCTACCAAAGGAAATAGAGGCTTTAAGCCCCGTATTAGGCGAGGGGCGCATGCGTATCCGCTTCAACCCCAATCACACCCATGCGGGTGCCATTTTGGCTCAGCTTCATAAGGCAGGTATCGCCGTGGGCGATGTGAGCACAGATGAGCCGGACTTAGAGGATATTTTTTTATCCCTTACCCGCAACGAGGAATAGCGAAATACGACATCTAGCAATTTTCTGGCGCATTTTTCTTGTCCCATGATATTTTTTTAGATAGTTGTGTTCAGCGTATAGATGATTTAAGAAGAGACAAGATAGTTCGGGCGCCTTAATTACGACGGCGGTGCTATTATGAAAATGATGGCCAAGAATAACGGCTCAAAATAAAAGCCGATTGATACCAGATGCACCCGTAGCTCAGCTGGATAGAGCGCTGCCCTCCGAAGGCAGAGGTCAGAGGTTCGAATCCTCTCGGGTGCGCCAATCTTTTCAATAACTTAGCTATTTTAAAAAAGCGTCTCAAAGCACTTTGCTCCAATTGTGCTCCACGAGGACTTAAAAAAAATGGCATCAAAATAGATTAG
>MDTG01088804.1_pt1 | contig 13856 bp, 28 predicted proteins | sample 811421 | NCBI WGS metagenome assembly MDTG01 (sample SAMN05326645, study PRJNA326480) | marine metagenome | isolation source: seawater | place: Pacific Ocean: South East | collected 2011 | reverse complement strand
TTCAAGAACAATTAGATATCATTGCTCATGAAGAAGAACGTATCGAAGTTATCGATAAACACTTCAGAGACCATATCTAAAGGATGCTGTGGTGCTGGATGTCCAGACTGTCCATTCAGACCATCTCCTAAACCCATAAAACACTCTCTTAACGGGGGTGTTTTTTTATTACCACCTTGACAATCAACCAATCCATCGTCTAGACTGCGAACAGCAATTTTACCAATCACCCAAACCATGACTGCTCTTGATTATGTCATCTCTAGAATTAATGAGTATGATATGAGCAAATTTAAGTATAATACTTTCCTAACACTAGATGAAAACCGTGGTGCCTTTTTGTGGAGTAGAATTGCACAGTTCATTGGAGATTATGTTGAGGCAGCAATTCCTGAGTGGGATCCAGACCCAGAAGCATTGCATCTTGGTGTTGGTAAAAGAGTTGATTGGGAAAATTCCAAAATAGTTGTAGAACAAAAGAGAAATCCTAAAGGTGATAATTCAGCATCTAGAAAATCAAATCTTATTAAATTAAAAGAATCTGCTGTGGAAAAAAATAAAATTCCCATTTATGCATATTGGGAAGATCGTGAAAAGAACGACTATATTAAAGATGGTGTTCTTCATCTACACGGCAAAGCAATTTTTAAATATCTTGGTGTAGAAGATGATTGGACAGACTTTCTTTCTCATGTAGATGATGTTAAGATGACTATCAAACAAGGACTTACTAAAAAATTTAATGAGCATTATGAATCCTTTAGCACAACTTCTTCATGAAGACATTGATTGTAGAGATGCAAACGTAAAGGATTTTGTAGTAAAACCAACTACTATTCAGTACGTAAGAGAATTTGTGGAGACATGGCATTATTCCTCTAATGTTAATGGTCTCCGTATTTCTAATGTGTTTGGATTATTTTATAATGAAAAACTCATTGGTGCTATGATTTATGGTCCACTTGGAATGGCAAATACTTGGAAAAAGTATGCTAGTTCTGAGAATGAAATTGTAGAGTTACGTCGTCTATGTTGTATAGACAATACTCCAAAATGTACGGAAAGTTATTTTATTGGTAAAACATTAAGATGGTTAAAAAAGAATACTAACTATAAAATTGTAATTTCTTATGCTGATACTTTCCATAACCACGAAGGGATTATTTACAAAGCATCAAACTTCCAACATTGTGGACTAACTGCAAAGGGTAGAGTAATTCAGTATGGTGATAGGACTTATCATGATAAATGTATTCGTACATATCATGTAGATAAGAATGGTAATAAAAAATTAAAACCCTTTGCTCAGAGGGTCAAAGATGCTTTAGAAAATGGAGATGCAGAATATGTAGAAACTCCAGGGAAACACATTTATGTGTATAAATTAAAGAAAAAATGAAATGTTAACTATCATCAATCATGTAACAGCCTTTTGGTCTGTTGTTGTGATGAATTGTATTCAACCAGTGAACTGGCAGTATTGTCTTCCAATTCATGAATGGTTGATTCCAGATGTTTATCATGGTATTCAGATATACCTTGACAAAAAACATAACTTATTGTATAAATCAGAAAGAGATTACCTCAAACAAAATAAATGAAAATTTTTCTAGATACCGCAGATACAGAAGTAATTAAAGAGCACTTCGAGACAGGATTAATTGATGGGATTACCACCAATCCCACATTGATCCGTAAGTCTGGAAGAGATCCTGAAGATGTGTATCAGGAACTTGCTGACATTGGAATTAAAGATATCAGCATGGAAGTTGTAGGTAATGCACAAACCATGTTGGAAGAAGGTCTACGTTTATCTGAAAAGTTTGGTTCAATTGCTACAATTAAACTTCCATGTGATCGTGATGGTCTTCGTGTTTGTTATGAATTAAGTAAAGAAAAGATTCGTACTAACGTAACTCTTATCTTCTCTACTTCTCAAGCAATTCTTGCTGCAAAGGCAGGCGCAACTTATGTTTCCCCATTTGTTGGACGCCTCAATGACAACTCTTTCAGCGGCGTTGAACTGGTTCGTGCTATCTCTGGTACATACAGTGTTCACGGAGTCCGTACAGAGGTCTTAGCGGCGTCTCTGAGAGATTGTCATCATGTCTCTAGGTGCATTCTGTATGGTGCTAACATCGTAACGATTCCTCCAGCAGTATTCTTGAAGATGTATGATCATGTTTTGACCCGTGAAGGACTTGCTATTTTTGAACGTGACTGGGCACTTGTCAATTCCCAACCTAGTGATGTATGATTAAAAAAGTTCGGGAATTTTTTGAAAGAGATAGTGATATCACATATAAGATTGAACTTGATTATATCAAAATAACAGTCGTTGAACTTATACATATTATGAAGTTAAATTTAAAATATGCTATTGTATCCAACAGAAAAAGACTACTTATTTCATTTAGTGACAACTTCTCCACAAGAGGCAAAAAATCTTTGGAGAAACTCAATAAAAACAAAATGGGGTGAATGTGCTTACTGTGGATCAAAAGAAAATTTAACAATCGACCATATAGTCCCCCAAGCAAAAGGTGGAAATAATCATATAACTAATGTGCTATGTGCTTGCGAAAAATGTAATAAATCAAAAGCACATTATGAATGGGAAGATTGGTATTTTCGGCAGGACTTTTTTGAATATACTCGTCATAAGAAAATTAACTCTTGGATAACTCAACTATCTGAGAGTGATCTCAAACCCTATAAACCTCGAAAAAATTTAAAGTACTAACCATGAGTAACAGACCATCATTTAGAGTTTATCACAAACCAGATTGTGCAGAAACAACACAGTTCCTAGATCTTTTGGGCCAGTGGAATCTAGAATATGAAACTACTGTTGTTGGTACAGATATTAGTGAAAGCCAATTTGAAATCCTAATGGGAGAAGATGCTGTCAAAGGCTGTCCAAGAGTTCTTATGTGCAATAATCATAATGAGGATAGATTACGCTTTGCTTCAGGTAAGGAATGGACGAATATGGGTAGTGTAGAAGACACTACCAAATTTCTAAAATACGCTAACAATCTTGATAGTTTTAATTGAGGAATTTTTATGTCTACATTTATTGTTTATTCTAGATCAGGATGTCCCTACTGCACAAAGATTGTTAATGTCTTGCAGTTATCTGAAATGAAATATGTTGAGTATAAACTGGGAAGAGATTTTGACCGAACTGAATTTTATTCTAAATTTGGAAGGGGTTCTACTTTTCCCAGAGTAGTTAAAGATGATAAATTAATAGGCGGTTGTACTGAGACCGTAAAATATCTACGGGAAAATAAGTTAGTTTAATGGAAGAAATCAATCTCCACGAAATATATACTGATGTTGAAAAAGCAATAGATTATGCTTTTGAAAACAAATTTATATTGAAATTTTATGATTATTTAAAAGTTAAAAAAATTAAAAAGTATGAAGTGGAGAAATTTATTGATAGTTCTGTTGCACATGAATTAGAGTCTGTTGTAAATGAACTAGAGCAATATCTTGAGGGTGGAAATGATAATAATCATAAACAACTTCGTGAAGGATATGGACACATCCCAAAACCTCAAGCAAGAAAAATCAAAAATTATTTGTACGCAATACTAGAGGACGCATGGAAATACAACCATGATAAACGAAAAGGAAGACGAAAAAAAGTTTCTAAATAACAGTGAACTCAAACTAGATCGCGGGTTTGAGTTAATGTTAAGAAAACAAAATAGTAAAAGGAGAGAAAACCCCTTACCAAAGACATTTCAGATTACCTTTGGTAAAATGATATCTCTCCTGTCAAGAGAGATACGCTTAAACTTTGATTTTTCTATTGATATAAAGAAGAAGTAACTCTCAGGGGAGGAAGACAATGGAAACACCAGTAATTTTAACGTTCAGTGTTTTATTTACGTTCATGTTTTTTGTGTTAGGAGGTATTATTGGATGGATAGTAAAACAATCCCAATACGAAAACATATATGGAATACCAAATCTTCATCCTGAAATGTTTGATGTAAATGGCAATTTAATTCCCGATGAAATTTTATCAGTGAGGTTTGAAAACGATTATGGCTACGAAGACGAAAACGACGACTAAATTACAACCAAATCCATTTCAGAGTGAGATTCTTGAGTTGGTATCTAAGCAAAGATCTAATGCTAAAAAAGTAGAAGTACTCCAAGAGTATCGAAATGATGCATTAGTTTCTTTGCTTATTTGGAACTTTGACGAAAGTATCTATTCTGCACTTCCAGAAGGAGACGTTCCTTACGCTGATAATGAAGAACAAACATCGGTAGGTGGTAATTTAACAGATCTCATTGACAGTAAAGTCAAATCAAGAAATCTAAAAAATGGTGATTATGCTGGTACTGATGAAGTAATGAATAAACAGCATACTTCTCTAAGAAAAGAGGCTAGTAGATTTTATATTTTTATTAAAGGAGGTTCTAATACATTATCTCAAGTAAGAAAAGAAACTATTTTTATTGAAATGCTTAAGGGATTAGTTCCAGAAGAAGCGGAACTAATGTGTCTTGTCAAAGATAAAAAGTTAACTACTAAATATAAATTAACTCATCAGAATGTTAAAGACGCTTTCCCTGATATTAAGTGGGGTAATCGTTCATGACAGAACAAATGAATACAGAAGGTTCTCCAATGCCCTGGTCAGAAGAAGAAAAATTAAATTTTCCTCCGCAATATGGATGCCAAATTTTACTGACTGATACTACAGATGCCAAGGTTAATGATCCAACATTTCCTACTGATGCATATCTAGTTTATTATGAGGAAAATGAAAAGGAATATATGGATCTTTGCAGAACTCGTAAAGTGGTAAGTTTATTTGATATGTATTATGATAAATTTGGTCCAAATTCTGTAAAGAAAATTGAATTTGGATATGGTAGGAAGAGACCTAATCTTTGGGGACTAAAACCAAAAGAAACTAAGAAAAAATGACATCCTCATTAGGGCAACATTTTCTTTTAAATATATACGGATGCTCATCATTGCAACTAAATGATGAGTTTTTTCTTTGCGATCTTATTGAAAATGCTGCTGAATCTTCTGGTGCAACAGTGATTAAAACTATATCATATCACTTTTTACCTCAAGGTGTAACAGCAGTTAGTTTACTTTCAGAGAGTCATATAAGCATACACACCTGGCCTGAAAGAGGTGCAGCAGCGATTGACATTTTTACATGTGGTGATTGTATTCCAAAGGTTGGTTGTGATATTATATTGGAGCAATTGAAACCTACGTATCATAATTTAAAAAGAATAGACCGCTAAACCAAAAATCAGCTTTTGTTTTCAAAAAGGGGGCGAAAAAAACCCGGCAATTTTTTTGACCTGTAGGGTTTTTTATAAATTGTATTGTACGATACAATACTACTTGACTATATAATATATGTGGTCTATAATAGACCTGTCGTTCATCCCGCTCTAGAGTGGGACGCAAGTAAGTCGCGGAACGGAGCGTTCATCCCATGATTGATCTGTTACTTTATTCATCTATATCATGTGCTGATGCTGATGCTATTATGATCAGAATCAAAGCAAGAAATGACCTACCTCAAGTAGTTCAAGTTGAATTGATTGAGACCGTAAAGGAATCAACTCCAGATTGCTATTGGGACGCACACGACTGAAGGAACGGGGATTAAACCACCCTTACTTTCAGGAGTATAACAATGAATACACTTAACTTAATTCGCAAGCAGATCAACAAAGCATCTGCACTTCACAACGCTCAGATCTCTCACACCTCATATCGTGGTGTTGAGTATGATACACGTTGTGTAGAATCAAAAGAGACTCACGGTACATTCTGTTATCGTGGTAAAGTCTATACTAAGTGATTACTTGTACATACGTTTTTAGAGAGGTTGACTACCTCTCTTTTTTATGGTAAAATATATTTGACCTTGTGTTTATTTTATGCCCTGGTTATCGCTAGCAATTTTATTTCCAATTGTTGCTGCATTTGTAATTCCATTTCTCCCAGATGGTAATAAGGTTGTCCGATGGTATGGACTTGGTACAACACTTACAACATTTCTGATTACAGTTGCAGGATATATCAAAGGATATGATCCTGCAGTCAGCACATTACAGATGGTTGATAGAGTTTCGTGGATACCCGACCTGGGTCTCACATGGTCTGTGGGAGCAGACGGTCTATCAATGCCGCTCATTTTGCTCACTAGTTTTATTACAAGTCTTGCTGCACTTGCAGCGTGGCCTGTTACTTTCAAACCAAAATTGTTTTACTTCTTACTACTGTTGATGAATGGTGGTCAGATTATGGTCTTTGCCGTACAGGATTTAATCTTGTTCTTCCTTTCATGGGAACTAGAATTGATTCCTGTTTACCTGATGATTGCAATCTGGGGAGGTAAGAAGAGACAATATGCTGCTACAAAGTTTATCATTTATACTGCGGGTAGTTCTCTGTTCATCCTCTTAGCAGCACTTGCTCTAGCTCTGTGGACAGGCACACCAAACTTTGAGTATAGCTATCTAATGGCACAGGGGTTCCCTCCTAACTTCCAGTTGTGGTGTTATGTAGCATTCTTGATTGCTTTTGGTGTCAAACTACCTATCGTGCCATTCCATACATGGTTACCAGACGCACATGGTGAGGCAACAGCACCAGTCCACATGCTTCTGGCAGGTATCCTATTGAAGATGGGAGGGTATGCACTTCTACGATTCAATTGTCAAATGCTACCTGATGCTCATGCCAAGTTTGCACCGATTCTAATCATGTTGGGTGCAGTTAATGTCATCTATGCTGCACTAACATCGTTCGCTCAACGAAACCTGAAGAGAAAGATTGCATATAGTTCTATCAGTCACATGGGATTTGTTCTCATTGGTGTTGGTAGTTATAGTGCGCTTGGCACCAGTGGTGCTATGCTACAGATGATCAGTCATGGATTGATCGGTGCTTCCTTGTTCTTCCTGGTGGGTGCAACGTATGACCGAACTCATACTCTTCAACTGGATGAGATGGGTGGTGTAGGAAAGAGTATGAAGATTATGTTTGCCCTGTGGGTGATGTGTTCTATGGCATCTCTTGCACTGCCTGGTATGAGTGGTTTTGTCAGTGAACTAATGGTGTTTGCTGGGTTCGCTACTGATACTACATACACTATTGGATTCCGTGTTATACTATGTGCTGTTGCTGCCATTGGTATTATTCTTACTCCGATCTATTTGTTGTCTATGCTACGAGAGATCTTCTTTGGTAAACCAAACAAAGAGCTATATGCTCATGCTAATCTTGTAGATGCAGAACCTCGCGAAGTTTATATTGTGAGTGCTCTGCTTGTTCCTATTATTATGATTGGATTGTATCCAAAACTTATGACTGATATTTACAAGAGTTCTATTGATGCACTAGTTGCAAGAGATAGAGCAGCGATTGTCAAACCAAATTTGACTCGCTATTACACAGCACCAACTATATAATCTAGGGGGGTTGCGACCCCTCTTTTTTTATGGTATAATTGGAAAAGTCAACCTTGAGGTATGGATAAAGAAAATCTGAACGATATTATTAAAGAAATAGAAATTCTTTTGGAAACTCTAAAGTCTGAAATCTATTCTGGTGTAAATTCTGTTTCACGTCAGGAAAACTTTGATGACCCAGCGGAAAACTACATCGTTGATTATGATGAATTATTTGATAGCGAAAACGAATACTTTGATTAAAAACTATGTACGAAGAATTAGACTCATTTGAAAGATCACTACAACATTTTGGTACAAGAGTAGAAGTAATAACTTGTATGGAAATGGGTGGTAAAATATCACCTGAAGATGCTTATCAGTTGATCAAAGATGAAATCAAAGAACTAAAAAAAGTAAGAAAGGAGTGGAAGAAAACGAATGAATGATTGCAAACTGATTTCAGTAACCCCTGATGCAGAAAAGCACATGGCCTATTGTGCTCGCGTTAGTAATCCAAATAATCAAGAAAATGAAAAGTTTTCTGGACTCCTAAAGTATTGTGTAAAGCATCAACATTGGAGTATCTTTGAACAGGCATATATGACTGTTGAAATTAATACTACTCGCGGACTGGCAGCTCAAATACTCCGGCATAGAAGTTTCACATATCAAGAATTTTCACAACGTTACGCTGATTCTTCTTTACTTGGTGATACTATTCCTCTACCTGAATTACGTCGTCAAGATACCAAGAACCGTCAGAATTCTATTGATGATATTGATCCTTTTACAAGGCAAAGGTTTGAGATCCTGATGCAGGAACACTTCAAGCGTAGTATGGAACTGTATCAGGATATGCTGGATGCCGGTGTGGCAAAGGAGTGTTCTCGTTTTGTGCTTCCCCTCGCTGTACCCACCAGACTCTACATGACGGGCTCTGTGAGGTCATGGATCCATTATATCGATTTGCGCTCTGCTAACGGCACACAGAAGGAGCACATGGACATTGCAAATGCAATTAAATGTATTTTCTGCTGCCAATTCCCTTCTGTTGCTGAAGCACTCGAATGGGAAAGGCATGAGGATTGCCCAGAATGTCAAGATCAACCAGCAATTACACTTGAATAATAAATAAACCATACATCATTTAAATTTTATGGCTACATACCCCGTTGTTAATAAGACTACTGGTGAACAAAAAGAGGTGAAACTGAGTGTTCATGAATGGGATCAGTGGAAAGAAAATAATCCTGAATGGGATAGAGATTGGTCAGACCCCTCTACTTGCCCCTCTGCTGCAGAGATTGGTGAGTGGAAGGATAAACTAATTAAATCTAAACCAGGATGGAATGATGTTTTAGAAAAAGCATCAAGAGCACCCAAATCACAAGTAAAGAAAATTTAAACCTATGGCAAGAAAAAGAAGAAGTAATTCTGAGCAACCAATTGGAGTCGGTCTCACTGCAAAGCAAATGAGAAGGAAAAAACCGGTTAATTCAGACCTTCTTATAGATATTGAACCTTTAACAGACAATCAGAAAAAATTATTTGAATCTTACGCTGAAGGAAAACATCTTGTTGCTTATGGTGCATCTGGAACAGGTAAAACTTTTATTACTCTTTACAATGCATTAACAGATGTTTTAGATGATAGAACTCCATATGAAAAAATTTATCTTGTTCGTTCTTTAGTTTCAACAAGAGAAATTGGATTCCTTCCTGGTGATCATGAAGATAAGTCTTCACTATATCAGATTCCATATAAAAATATGGTAAAGTATATGTTTCAGATGCCATCTGATGCTGACTTTGAAATGCTTTATGGAAATTTAAAAACACAAGAAACTATTAGTTTTTGGAGTACCTCATTCATTCGTGGAACAACATTAGATAACTGCATTATTATTGTTGATGAATTCCAAAATCTTAATTTCCATGAACTTGACTCTATTGTTACTAGAGTTGGTGAAAACTCAAAAATTATGTTCTGTGGAGATGCAACACAAACAGATTTAGTAAAACAAAATGAAAAAAATGGCATTGTTGATTTTATGAAAATCTTAAATGTCATGCCATCGTTTGATGTTATTGAATTTGGTATTAATGATATTGTAAGATCTGGTATTGTTAAAGAATATCTTATTGCTAAAATGGAGTTGAATTTGTAAACATTTTCCTAATAGAAGAAGTTCATTCATTATTCACACTAATTGATAGAAAAAATAGTTATGAAATCGCATTTTGACCATAAAGAGTTGGATCTTAAACCATTAAGTAGGAAAACACTTAATGGTGTAAGATACTATGATGTTCCTGGAAAAGAAGGTCCTTTAAAATTAGTTTCTATTACTTCTGTAATTAGTAATTATAAAAAAGAATTCTTCGCTGCTTGGAGAAAAAGAGTTGGCGAAGAAAAAGCAGACAAGAAAACTAAACGTGCTACTAGTCGTGGAACTGATATGCATACTCTTGTAGAGCACCATCTTAAAAATGAGAGTCTTCCTAAAGTTCAACCATTATCGGAATTTTTATTTCATTCAGCAAAGGCAGAACTAAGTCGTATAAATAACATTTACGCCTTAGAGGGGGCACTGTACAGCGAGTATTTGGGAATTGCTGGAACAGTTGATTGTATCGCTGAGCATGATGGCGAACTGTCTATAATTGACTTTAAAACTTCTGAAAGACCAAAACCAAGGGATTGGATTGATGGATATTTTGTACAATGCTGCGGATATGCTTGCATGTTACATGAGATGACTGGTCTAACAGTTAAAAAGTTTGTGATTATTATGTCATGTGAGAATGGAGAAGTAGTAGTATATGAAGAAAGAAATAAAGAAAAGTATATTAGGATGTTGGTTCAATATATAAAGAAATTTTTAAATGATAAGTTGACAAAATAAAGATAATATATTAATATTTTCATATTATAATAAGTCCTACAATGTTACTAGAACTATTAATGCCTACAACAAAAAAGAAAGAAGATCTTAATGTAGAAGAACTTTTAAAAAAGAAGTTTTTTTGTTCATCAAAATTTACTCAAGAAATAGAAAAAATTGTATTGGAGAATACTGATATTAGTTACATTGATGCAATACTTTCATTCTGCGAAGTTAATAATATTGAATTAGAAACAGTTCCAAAATTAATTACAAAACCACTAAAAGAGAAATTAAAATATGAAGCAATGAATTTGAACTTTTTGAAGAAAACCTCTAAAGCTAAATTAGTTTTTTAATTGTGAATCCTATAGAATGCTACAAAACTTATCTTTCTGTAAAAAATCATTTCTCTAAAGAGAGTTATGATTTTTTTAAGTATAAGGGAAAGACTAGAGTTTCAGAGAAAACTTTTTATTCTAAAAAAGAAAGATTTTGGTTTGAAAAATTATCAAGGAATAAAAATGATAATGAAGTTGTAAATTTCTTCGTGTCAAATTATTCGAGTGTTGATGATCCATCATCTCTTTGGATTGGGGATATTATAAAAAATGGTGAAGTTAGATATTCGGAATGGATAGAGAAAAAACATAATTTATTAGATATATTCTTATCGGAGTGTGGACATATAACTAAAGAAAATTTTGATGATTATTTTAGAGTAGTTGGTAGTAGGCACCCGCAAATTCTTAAAGATCATCTAAAGGGAGATGTATGTATTGAAACTTTAATCATATTCGACAGTATATTAAATTATAAAAAAGATTTTGATTCCAAACTTATTGATCCAATATGGGAAATGGTTTCATTAAGAATGAAAAAATATTCTGTTTTCTTACAAATAAATACTATTAAATTTAGAAAGGCGTTGAAGGAAATAATTTTATGACATTTTTTGATTCTGATCAAGTAAAAGAGGAACTGGATGTAATATTAGAACTCCAACAAAAAATATATGGAAATATTCTTAACTTTGCATCTATGGATGATGATACAAAGATAGAACATATTGATCTCTTAGATTCTCTTTTAGAAAAACAAAAGATACTTTATACTAGATTAAGTTTGTCTGATGATCCAGAAGCAAAATCATTGAAAAGACAAATAGTAGATTCTGCTGTTGTTATGGGTATGCCAAAAGACGTTGATATTAAAATAATCTTTAATAATATGAGCATTATGCTTACCATGATGCGAAAGCAGATCGAGGAAAAGAAGGGTTACTAGGGCTTGACATCCCTCCAAGTTTCAACTATGGTAAAGAAGTCCACAAGCCAAATACGATTTAATCCAAATGTCAAATTTTTCTAATCTAAAAAAACAATCCGGTCTCGGTTCTTTGACTCAAAAACTAGTCAAAGAAGTCGAAAAGATGAACAACACCAACTCAAATTCAGATGAACGTTTCTGGAAACCTGAAATGGGTAAGGATGGAGTTGGATCAGCAATTATTCGTTTTCTCCCTGCACCAGATGGTGAGGAACTTCCATGGGTAAAGATTTATTCTCATGGATTCAAAGGTACTGGTGGTTGGTATATTGAAAACTCTCTAACTACACTTGGACAGAAAGATCCAGTTTCTGAAAGCAACCGTACTTTGTGGAACAGTGGTAATGATAAGGATAAGGAAATTGCCCGTGCTCGTAAACGCAAACTTTCCTACTATAGCAATATCTACGTTGTAAAAGATCCTGCACACCCAGAGAATGAGGGTCAGGTATTCCTATTCAAGTATGGAAAAAAGATCTTCGACAAGATTCTGAATGCAATGCAACCTGAGTTTGAAGATGAAGAACCAATCAACCCCTTTGATTTTTGGGCAGGTGCAAACTTCCGTCTAAAGATCCGTAAGGTCGAAGGTTATTGGAACTACGATAAGTCTGAATTTGATAGTGTAAAACCACTTCTAAATGATGATGACGCTATGGAAGCAATTTGGAAGAAAGAGCATTCTCTAGAAGAAATGGTTGCACCAACTAATTTCAAAACTTATGAGCAACTAGAGGCACGTCTGAACGCTGTACTTGGTCTTAACAAACCAAAAGCACGTCAATATGATGAAGAACTTGAAGATGAAAGTGAAGGTCGTGGATCATTCACACCTAACTTCAAGTCTAAGGAAGAGAATGTAATGGAGGAATTGGAAAAGTCTTATCATCAGAGTAAGAACACTCCTACATCATCAGAATCAAAATCTTCAAGTGTTGATGAAGATGAAGTTGATACACTCTCTTACTTCCAAACACTCGCTGATAGTGATTAATTAATCTACGTAGTAGTTAGGATCATCTGCTCTTAATAAGGTTCTGGTCAAAAATTGACTGGAACCTTTTTTATATTTCATGACAGACTTCAAATCATCTATTATAACTGGTACATAAGATGGTTTTAATAAAGAGATATTTCTTTTATTATCTTCTTTTTCTTGTTCATATTGGAAGTTTGTAACTGCCTCAGTTATATTAGTTACAGTAGTTTCATTTCCAGTTCCAAGATCCCGATATGTGACACTATAGTTTTGATCTACTACTATTCCTTTTGGTAGAACTAAATTTCCATTACTATCACTAACTCCAAGGGTTCTATAATTTCTAACAGCATAAAGATTATCATAAGTACCATATTTTTCTAGTAAAAATCTATCAAATCCTTTTTGGGAAAGAGGCCATTCATCTCTAAGGTTCAAAATATTATTTGAAATTAAAACTATCCAATCAAGAGATTCATCACCATAAATTTTATGTGCAATTTGATCTGGTCTTTCATCTCCTTTAACTTGATAATTGGTAAAATAAATTAAATTGGAGAATATATCCTCTCTAATTCTTACTCTTCTGAATAAATTTTTTACAGGAATATACGAATTAAAGACACCTTCATCATCTGGTTGTTGACTAATAAATTCAAAGTTAGGAAGTTGTCTGAAGTATTTAAGTGATTCTGCCATTTTTTATAATCCCATGGTGTTTTCTAATTTATCATAATCATCAAAATAAAGAGGTTCCAATTCAGTAAATTGTAAGGTCATTCTATAAGCAATCATAGATCCATCTTCAGAATGAGTCATATATGTATTTTGTGGTGTATAATCAACTGCACATTCTCTCAGGGCACATTTTTTCTTCACCAGATTAATATATGGATGATCATTCTCATTTTTATACAGATATCTAATAGTGAAAACATTAGGTGCTTGTAAGAATAAACCTCCCTCTGCTCTTCTAGCTGCCATACCTTTTTTAAAAAATCTAATAATATTTCTAATTTCTTGTGCTTCTTCACCACTCCTTGGCGTCATTTCAATAGTGTAAGCAAAGTCTCTTAAAGCAGGACCACCAAACAGTAATTCAAGATTTGGATTGACAATTGCACCATTAAATCTAGCTAATGCATTGTTAAGTCCTGCTGCTTGACCAGCAAGAGCAGTTTTAATTTGACCTTGAGTACCTGGAT
>MDTG01309423.1_pt1 | contig 13857 bp, 13 predicted proteins | sample 811421 | NCBI WGS metagenome assembly MDTG01 (sample SAMN05326645, study PRJNA326480) | marine metagenome | isolation source: seawater | place: Pacific Ocean: South East | collected 2011 | reverse complement strand
GAATTTAAATCGATATATTCAGTAGGATCAGCAATGTGAATAGCAAAAAACAATTTATCATTTTCGGTGTATATAGAAAATGCATCATCAGCATCTTTACACCCAATAGGATCAATACTGTATGTAGGATAGGATGTCATATCAATTCGTTGGTTCGTATTAATAGAATAAGAATGAGAACTAGATATATTATTGGTAAGGGTATTATCATATAAAACATCACGTTTCATTCCGTATTTTGGTTCAACTATTTTGGAGTAGTAATTTTCATATAAAAAATGATTCATAATATATAAGTATTAAAATAATATTTATATTTGTAATATTACAAATAAATTTTATGTTTTTGAACTCTTAGTCTTAGCAATATAGAACCTATTTTTATAAGTTTTTTTTAATCTAATAATGTAATTGGATACAGTGTCTCTAGATATATTGGTATTTGGTTCGATCTTCATATCGCATCGAATAGCATTGGCAATAATAGTTTGATATTCTTCACAAAATAGGGAAAATGCATTGGCTGGTGAAATTAATGATACACCAGACTTAGACATATTTTGACAAATTTGCATATTAATTTGCGAGTCAATAATATCTAATAGAGGTGAATATATACCTTCATATTGTTTACGTTCAACAGGTTTACAGTATATTTGAGATTTATTACGAAGGTAATACCTAGCACTAATGTACATTTTTTCAACAACATTTCGATTAAACCCGAGCGTAGTAAGCCGTGTAGTTTCATTTTGGACAAGGGTATTGTTATTATTTAACCATAATTTCCATGCATCTTTAAATTCGTTACGATTATCATGTTGGTGAAGTTTAGAAAATGCCAAAAGTTCGTCAGTGACTGGTTGTGAAAACTTAAAACGAAATGTTTTCATATTCATTGGTTTGTCTGCCATATTGTTCTAACTATTTGAAAAATTATATTATTATTTATATTACTTATTGTGTAGCAATAAATCAATTTTTCAGGAAACCTATATAATATACAAATAATATTAATATAATGAATAGATATAAAGATATATAGATGTATTATAGTGGGCGAAAGCCCAGTTGTATATTTGTAAATATAAATAAAATATAACCTAAAAAATAAAAAACCAAATAAAAATAAAAAATAATAAAAAACCAAATAAAAATTGTGTATGAGAGTGTATTACAGCACGGATGTCCGAGTGGTCTAAGGAGCCAGACTTAAGACCTGGTAGCATAAGCTGCGTGGGTTCGAACCCCACTTCGTGCAAAAATCCCTATATTGGGAATCTCCGGGTTTAGCTCAGTTGGTAGAGCAATCGACTGTAGTGGTATAATTTATAGTAATCGATAGGTCGCCTGTTCGAATCAGGCAATCCGGAAAATATTTATGATCTATCATAAGGCTCTTATAGTGTAGTGGTTATCACTCAGGACTTTGAATCCTGAAACCCGAGTTCGAGTCTCGGTAGGAGCTCTTTTAAAAACGCCCGGTTAGCTCAGTCGGTAGAGCGCCAGCCTTTTAAGCTGGTGGTCGTGGGTTCAAGCCCCACATCGGGTGAATGGGCAGTAAGGGGACGCCCAACCCAAAGTCCCCCCACCCAAAAGAGGAAATGGAGAGACATAATCCCAAACCATAAAATGGAATATAAAATATTAATGTGCAAACATTAAAACTACGATCATTTATATGGTTAATAACAAAAAGATGCCTCTGAGCGATTGACAAGCATTTGAGTTAAACGGTGTCTCACAGTTATAAGCGAAGGATACAGTAATCTCATATGATGATTATACGTTGTGGGGGGCTTATAATAAAAAAAATTAAACAATAACAAAGCGGGGTGGCGCAGAGGCAGCGCGTTGGGCCCATAACCCAAAGGTCATAAGATCGAAACTTATTCCCGCTATGTATTATTGTATTTTTGCAATAAAGTTGGTGTCTAGCGACCATAGGCATGATAGATATTCTCAGTATAATGTTGTTACTATAATAAGTAATATACAATGTATAAATGAAAGATATCAAATCAAATGGGTCTGGTAAAAATCCAGATAATGCCCTTTTAGCTCAGTAGGTTAGAGCGTGCGGCTGTTAACCGCGAGGTCATAGGTTCGACCCCTATAGAGGGCGTAGTGTGGGGCTGTAGCTCAAATGGTAGAGCGCTTGTTTAGCAAATCGTAAGGTCTTAAATACAAGAGGTACTGGGATCGATGCCCAGCTGCTCCAAAAATATAAATATAAATACAAAATTTACTAGTATTATGATAATAAATATATTATTACAATATATGTGTAAGATATCAAAAACAAACGACGTAGAGTTTTCATTATTTGTTGAAAGTTCTAGTTATTTATATGAAATAGCCCAAAAATGTGGTTACAAAACAAAATCAAATATAAAGTCAGTTCTTAGAAATAGAATTAAAGATAGAATAGAGAAGTTAGGGTTAGATACATCACATTTTAAATATGTTGAACCAAAAGCGTTAAATGATTGGTTAACTATATGGGAAACCACTCACCGGTTACCTAATTTAAAAAAAAGAATATTAGATGAAGGTTTATTAAAAGAAGAATGTGTTTTATGTGGTCAAAATAATTTATGGAATGGAATGAAATTAGTTTTACAATTAGATCATATTAATGGTAATAACAAAGATAATAGAATAGAAAATTTGAGAATATTATGTCCTAATTGTCACACACAAACAGAAACATTCTGTAGAAGTAGAAAGATAGATTAATACCAACTTTTTAATTACGTGTATATTTTCGTCCACTTTTTAGTAGATTGTACTGGGATCGATGCCCAGCTGCTCCAAAGGAATAATAATATATTCTGTTATATTATTAATGATGGAGAGTCCATTTAGTACAGCAAATACATCATTTGTATTATATCTAGAACCAATTCGCATTAGTTTACAAAAAACATATCAAAATATTATAACAGTAAGTACAATTCCAGCAGGTCCATTATCAAATATGGTAAAACCGATGTCTTTTGAAAAATTATCACCATTTCAACAAACAGGTGCATTATTTAATGGTTTTGGTTGCACAAACGTGTTATTACGTTATCCAAAAGGAAATGCAAATGGGTTGTCGATAAAAAATCATGAAATATATATGACAAAGGATGATATACCATCGGTATTTTCATATCTGCAAAGTAATGGATATACAGTAGATACAAATATGACAAAATTAATGTTTAAATCTCGAGTATCGATGGGTGGTGTTAGTGAAACCCGGTTATCGGGAGATAGACGTATGATATGTATGGTAACTTATACGGAATGATTATATAAAAGGTATAATTGGTATATTTGAAAATATAAGTATATAGTAGGATATATATACTTATATATATAAAGAATGATAACCGTAATGAAAAACGTACTAGGTGTAAATAAAGATGATATAGAAAACCCGGAGAATCCGGTAAACAAAACATCCAAAAAATCCCGAGTATCTTCGCCAAAAACATTAAAATTTATGAACAGTGGCTCATATGGATGTGTATTTAGCCCGGGAATAAATTGTTCAACCAAACAATTAACCACAAAGAAATATATAACAAAGATACAAAATCGTCGAGAAACTTCATTAAATGAAACTGTTTTAGGTAAGATAATTAAAGAAATTCCTGAAAGTAGTCGTTATTTTGCACCAATATTAGAAAATTGCAGTGTAGATATAAGCGATATTAAAGATGAAAATGAATTAAAAAAATGTAAAATATTAGATAGAAATGTAAAATTACAAGAACAAAAATATGAGACAAATAGAATACAATATATAGGTAATTATACGTTAATGGAGTATTTAAAAAATGAAACAATGAAAATAGATAAGGCATCATCGTATTTAAGTAAATTAATAAATTCTCATTTGACAATATTGAATGGTATATCAAAATTAAATAATGCAAATATAATACATTTTGATCTCAAAGAAAACAATGTAATGTGTCGTGATAAATCGGGACATCCAGTATTAATAGATTTTGGAATGTCAATAAATATAGAAAATATGGACACAGAAAATAATCCATTAAGTAAAACTTTTTTTACATCAGGTGTCAATTATAGTCCATGGTGTATAGAAATATGTTTAATAAATAAATTAATATCAAATAGAGATACCGCAGGATGGAGGGATGACAAACCGAATGTAGTCGATATAAAAGAAGTAGCTGATGAATATATAAAACAAAATAAGGGTATATTGGATATATTAACAGAAGAACAACGAAGCGAATATAAAGTTAGGATAGATAAATATTTATCAAATATACTAGATGGTGGATTATTTAATATTCCAAATTGTGGTACAGTATATGATGAATTAACAAAAAATATAAAAAGTTGGGATAATTATAGTGCAGCAGTGATGTATTTATCGATGTTAAAAATACTAAATTTATACGAATATAGATCAAGTATAGATTATTTTGACAAATATATAAATGAATTAATATTAATAATAATGTCTGTACCAGATACTCGTCCAACTGCATCAATAACGATGATAGAATTAAAGCAAAAGGTGAAAGAGACTTCTCGAAAAGATAAGAATAAGTCTAGTATATTATTAAATAAAAATTTTAGTGATGCGGATAATTTGAAAGCACGAAATGATAATATTGCATCAGCAAAAACGGTTTCGCAAAGGGAAGATAAAAAAATGTTGGAAGAAAAAGAAAAAATGTAATTATCAAATTATATATTTACAAAATATATAGTAAATATATAAATGCCTAATTCGAATTCACAATCATACAGAATAAGGAATGGTGAATGCCTTGAACGTAGCATAGATCAAAAACTAACTGATTATAGTAATAATAAAAGATATTGTAAAGAACAGGGTTTATCTCCTACAACTAGCAAAAACACTGCAAAAAATACCTATAGGAAAACACGAAAGGCAGATAAACAGGTTCAGAGAAGAGTTTCACAAAAAACAGTTCGTTTCAAATCAGCTAGTCCACATAGCAAGCAATCTGGTGGATTTAGAAAAAAAAATAAAACAAAAAACAAAAAAATGAAGCGAACTAAGAGATGTGGTATAGCATTGGAATTTATATAATAAACCAATTATAAAATGTTATATAAGCCATTCCTATTTCAAAAATAACATCATAACCTAATATTAATAATGCATTAAAATGTGTAGGTTTTAATGTAATGTATTCTCCTTTATTATTTTTAATTTGAACTTCAACATTTCTAAAATTTTTACAGTAAGCTATAAATGTCCATATAGATGAAATATACAGCATACAGAATAACATAGAAGTTTGTCGTTGTAAATGATAAGGATTTTTGATCAAATTTTTAACATTATATATAGAAATTATTCCGATAATACCAAGAGAAGATGGTGTATTAATTTGTCTTTTTGATAAAACGCTACTATCGCAGTAAGGTTTTAAAGCCATTGTGCAAATTATAAATCCAATTAATGCATGAAAAAAATAAAAATATTTTGGTTCAAATAATCGGTCACCGAAATACAATCCAATAGTAGTAATAACTCCTCCTTCTTGAAATCCTTGTAAAAATATACCAATGTTTTTATTTAAATATATTTTTTTTCCATTAAAATTAGTTATATACATAGGTTTTATGTTACGTGTATTAGAATAATGTAAAAAGCATTCAATAATACTCCATATAATAGTAGAACCAATCATAATATTAAAACATTCAATAGAATTCAATTGTATGTATTCTTCAATGCATAGGCAAATAGAAAATAATGAATAAAAAATTTTAGTGTTGCCATTAATGGCAAAATCTCCTCTTCTAATTATATAGTATTTATTATCTAATATAGTCATATCTTATTTAATTTATTTTTTTTTAATTGGGTTTATAATATTAATTATCATAATCGTTTTTTTCTGGTATTATTCTTTTTAATATCAGTATTAATTTTAAATAATTTATTGGTAATACGTACATTTTTTTTGGTTTTATGATTATTTTGCAGTGTATTATTAGATTTTAATATAGATTTTAATGTAGTATTCCGTTTAGTAGTACTAGTTTCGTTATAAATAAAATATAGTGTATTAATTTTATGAAATACGAAAATAGCAGGTGGTATAGTAATAGAATCAGTAATAAATTGTTCTTTAAATGATGAAGATTGAGTAATATGTTCATCATCATCATCTAATTTTGAAAATGATAGAACAGAGTCAGGTTCAATATCGACAAAAAACGAAAATAAGTTAGAGAACTTATATTTAGAAACAGGAGTGCTAATTTTATTAGTTTGTATGAGTTTAATTAAAGCGGATGATGATATAAAAGAATCTTTCTCATTAACAGTTAATGGAATAGTTTCACAAAAAATATTATCAATATAATTATGTTGATTAATGTAAATAAATATTCCTTGAATAGAATCAAGTGGTTCACAATGAAGACTGTTTTCAACATTGAGTAATCTAGTTTCATCTTGAATCCATGATGTGTCTAAATATGTATGATAATTTTCAGTATTATCATGATCAATATCGTTGGATTTCGTAAAAGACATTAATTCAAAACTATTTATATTTTTAATATATTAGGATTTGGATTTATAAACTAACATAAATTTATAAACTAACATAAAATTGATATTCTACTTAATTAAAATTACTAACTAAATAAGTGACATGACATCATCAATTTGCATACCACGAATGGATGTGAATACAAATCGTGAATATATAATAGAACAAATAAATAGTTTGAATGTAGGACATATAAGACAACTACGTGAAGTACCATTAAAGAATGATCCATATCATAAACGGGTATTAATGCGATTTCATTGGAAAGATAGTGTATATTCCACAAAATTACAAAAAAAATTAGAAGATTTGGGATCCTTAAAGATTGTTCATGAGATGCCTTGGTACTGGAAGGTAGTTGTAGCTCATTAATAATATCATTCATCAGAAAATAAAAAATGAAAATATTTATCTAATAGTGGATTAATATTTTTTAGTTTAACATTATTATTTTTCCATAAACAGAGAAGCCATATACCACATCGATTGGTTAGTGTTTCAGCACGTTTAATTTCATGTATAAACAGTTCATCCATATTGCTATATGCACATTTATATTCCGATAATTCAACTTTAAGTTTTTCTTTAATTTCACATAGAAAATTCAATCTATTTTGTTCTCTAGATTTTACTCTATTACTCGTAATAGTATCCCCCAAATTATTAATTTTACGTTCTTCTTTATCCCATTTATGTAAAATAAAACGAATTTCATTTTTAATGTCTTTAAATTTAAGTATTAGAATCCGTCGATGATTTTCTAGTTTTTTAATAAATGAAAAAATATTAACATGACAAATAATAGGAAAAATACTTTTAATTTCAGCAGGTAGTAATACATTATTCAATGCTTTAATTTCATTCATTTTTTGCTCAATATCTTGAATTTGATTAAGTACCAAAGTTCTTTTTTCCGCTTCAGTTTCCATCAAAATTATTTTACTGTTCGATATTTCGAGTGCGGTTTCCATTTTATCATAATGATTAGCTAATTGTAAAAACATAGTAGTGGAAGATTCTAGTTTTAAATAATTCATCATAGAAAGTATAAACCCAACACTGGCATTTAATCCTGATATAATCCACGAATGAGTATCGCTACAAGTAATTAGTGGTGATAAAATGGTAATAGCACATGTAATAAGTAGAGAAGGGATCATTAGCATATTTAGTCTCCATTGTGATAGATGTTTAGCTTGAATATAAATGTTTTTTTGTCCTTTCATAAATGTACTAAGTATATCCAATTCACTAGAATATTTATTATCGAGTTCCATATCATAATATTTATCTAATGTTTTTTCAACATCTTGATAAGCTAATTGTTTGAATTTAGATTGTCTGCGTGGTTTACTTGTATATTGTGCAGATAGTTGCAAATTTTCAGCAGATAATGTGGTAGAAAATGTATTGTGTTTTAAATTATTAGGTGATAATTGATTATCATTATAATCATCATTATCGCTATTATTAGAACTATTATTAGAACTACCAGTACGACTACCGTAATTAGATATAGTAATTGGACTATCGCATCGCATATAACTATAAGAGATGTCAGGTATAGTGTTCTCTAAATTACGTATTCGACGAAGTTCACTATTGGAAACATGTGTAAAATGATTATTGGTATAAGTAATAAGACTATGTTCTTCTTGAATATTTCCCAATTCAATATTTTCGGAATTATTAACATCAATAACAACAGATTCAGCCTTTATGTCTTGATTATTACTATCATTTGATGACGTACTAGAAGTATAATCAGTATCTAAATGTTTCATAATTAATAATATTATATATTGTCGATATAATATCGTGTAATAATAACCGAAAAAATTGAAAAAGTTTTATAATAAAAATAGTATGTAAAACAAAATGACATCTACTATAGTGCCAACAAAGAAACAGATATATCAAACCGGTTTAAATACTTATAAAAAGAATTTACGGCATTATATATTAACATCTCGATTTAACACATCAACATGGGAAGAAAATTCTAATTATAGGAAGTTAAATCCAAAAATAGGTTGTATATATTGTTCACCCTGTCCAGTATCTATTAATATCCCAAATGAAGCAATGCTATTTGTATTAGAAATGAATAATGATACAAATAAAATATGTGGAATAGGATTGATATTAAATAAACCTTGGATAAATAAATGGCAAGTATATGAAAATGGTAATTACAATAGATATTCATTTATGGGAAAATGTCGAATAGGAAGAGAAGAAATGACAGTAGAAGAAGATACAATAATGCGAGTATTTGATATACTATGTTTTACAGGGAATCGTCATATGAAACGTGGTCAGGGATTAACATCATTTCCAATAGACATGTTATATAAATGCCATAAAAAATTAGATCTAGTGGAATTTATTCGAAATATGTTTAAAGATCGTTTTTCAAAGTAACAAATATATTTAATTAATAAAATAATAATAAAAATATGTGTAATGATATAATAGAATGGATAATAATATAACAACCCTGCCTGAGAAATCATTATATGATCCAAGTGCTTATACAGATAATGAGTTATATGAAATACTGGATTTAGTAAATCCAACAGATAGAGAATTGGAAGCAAAAATATTAATGATGGTACATAAATATGAAAACGGAACAAGTAAATCATCTTTAAAATTGGCTCGATTCTTTGATGACATATATAATCATTTTTTTGATTCAAGTGATGATGAAGATGAAGATTTGATAGAAGGTTTTGATTCTAGTAATTATCGATTACAATCTAAAAAGGAATTTGGTAGTACAATACGCGGGGAAGTAACAAAACCAGCAGAAGAAATAACTGCACCGCCAACATCAGGAGGAGGTGGAGGAGCATTAGATATAGTAAAGGAAAATACAAGTGATTCAACTCGTGAAATAGGATATACACGTGATTTAGCATATTCCACGGGAAAATTAAACCCATTACTTAAGCAAACAATTAAAAGAACCATATCTATAAATAGTCAATATCGTCCAGATAAGAGAACAATGTCTTCTGGATTTACATTTAATTTATCCGAACCTTTAAAAAATGTAGTATCATTAAGACTATATTCTGTGCAAATTCCATATACATGGTATATAATAGGAAAAGCATATGGAAATAATTTTTTCTATTTTAAAGGACGAACGCAAGGAATACATAATGACACTCATGATATAAAAGTAGAAATATTACCAGGAAATTATACAACAACCAGTTTACCCGAATCAATCAATGAAAGTATACAGGTAATCAAGGATACTAATGGAGATACTGATATGGGGACAACCCAATTAGTGTATAATAGTATTAATAGTCTTGTTACTATAAATGCGGATATAAAAAAAAGTTATAATGAAAGTAGTTATTATATAAAATTCCCAGGATGGACCAGTCCATATTTACCTTATTCTGAAAGAAACGCATCAATCCCATCTTATTTGGGTTTTCAAACTAGTGAATATTATACGAATACAATAAAGTCAGTTACATATAGTTCATTATTATTACAGAAATTATTTGTAGTAACTGACCAAAATAATACAATAGATATAAAGTGCTATACCGGAACCACATTATATTCAACAATATATGTAGAAATAGAAACCGGAACATTTACAAGAGAATCTTTAATAACAAATGTGAATACCAGTTTAAATAATAACAATAGATTAATTAATTCTTCTTTAAACCGTGTAGAAATAGATAGTTTGAATGGAGACAATTTTACAGGTTCTTTATTTGAATTAACTATTCGGTTGAATCGTAATATAAAAGACAATAATGTAAATAATAATCCTAAATTGCAAGTGGTTTTTCATGAAGATCCTGATATAAATATATTGCCAATATGGGTTAATACATTGGGTAATAATAATGCGTGTTTTGGTTTTAGTAAAACTGAACACAATTTGAATACAATAACGGGAGAAGTTCAATCAATCGGCCAAAATAACACTTTTAGAATACTAACCTCCCCATATATAAGGTTAACTCCAAATCTTTCCAAATATAGTCAAACCAATATAAACGATATTACATTAACAATACCAAATTCACCGGTAGAAAAAGATTATGATATTAGTGAATATGTGAATGCAATAAATTTAAGTATGCAAAATATAGATGCATTAAATACAACGACCACATATGATGTGGGTTCAACAGAATTGCCTGATGGTAGTATTGCATTCATTCGTGATAATACTTTTCATTTATTTTTAGATATCAATAAAAATTTTAATGAAGGTATGTTTGAAATGGATTTAACCGGTAGTATCTTATTCGATAATATAAATGGGTTATTATTAAACGGTGCAAATGGAAATAATATATTAACAGATTTATCGCAAATATATGATTCAACTATTCAAGGAGGTAAACCAATAACAATAGGTGTAAATCAACAAATATGTAAAATTATGCCAAAGTGGGACGGAGTAACTCCAGTAGTAAATGGAAATGAATATGATGATCCATTTGATATTACATTTGGAAATACGGAATCGAAAACTTATATTAATTATTTTGAGTTTCAGACCGATATAAACAATATATTTGCGAATTATATAGATCCAATATCTGGATTACATATATTAGAAGGGACATTACTAACAGCAACAGTCGGTAATAGTATATATAATATAGTTTTTAATATAAAAATAAACAAGCGTCTGCTGACTACTAATTACAGTATTCAATTTCATGAAAATAATGGAGATAATACATGGAATGATAATTTGAGTGTAGATCAAAATTTAATAACAAATGGATTGAATATGGAATGGACAGGAAGTACAATAAATACAGATACATATGTGGTAAATGCAGATAGAAATGTTTTAATTATATCACCTGATAAATTACCAGTTGTAAATTCACTAGAAATAAAAACTGGAATAAACGATCAAATACATATAATCGCATACGAGGATGGTGTGGCAACTAATACCAGTTTGAATAATATAATTTTAACAATACCTTCAAATATATATTCTAGAATTTCATTAATAGATGCAATCAATAAAGCAATAACAGATCATGTGGCAACAACAACTAATATTACAGGTTCACAATTTAATATAATTGAAAAAAATGATGAATATTATATAGAAATAACGTTAAATATAGTTCGTTCTTATTCTACTAGTGATTTTGATTTAGTTTTTTATGATAATGATAGTTTTTCTACATGTACATCAGGCAAATCGGGTATACAAAATACTACATGGGATACGACGGTAGGGTGGATATTAGGATATCGAGAGTATACATTATATGATTTATCAGCACCAGGAATAGTGACATCGGTTAGTGGAAATATATTATCAATATCGGGAGAAGTAGCAGTAAGTATAAATATATATCAACAATTTATGATTTGCTTAGATGATTACAGTCAAAATCATTTAACTGATGGATTAGTTACAATTACAAATACAGACACTACAATACCACTACCATCTTATGCAAATCGCACAGATTTTGTATGTGATCCAGTAACCGGAGAGAAAATATATAACACTACTACTGGATTAACTGAAAAGCAAATAATTGCAGTACAGGCATCGGCCGATGACCAGTCAACTAGTATAGGAACATCAGTTGCTATGAGTAGTTATGGTGATGGACCCTTTGTATCAAATGTATTTGCAATGATACCATTAAAAGTTGATAAATTACCAAATGGAAGTTCATATGTTGAGTTTGGTGGTACATTACAGTTACAGGAACGTAGCTATTTTGGACCAGTAAATATACAAAGAATGTCAGTTAGATTAATTACTGATAGGGGTAACCAAGTAGATTTAATTAATGCAGATTGGTCTTTTTCATTAATATGTGAACAATTAAATAATACTGTTGAATAATTTATATATTATATAATATACTATATAATGAACTATAACAGAGATAATATATTAATAAATAAAGGTATATGGGTATTAGATATAATTGGATTTACAGGTCCATTCATATGTTTATATATCACAGTTAATGAAACATTAGAATCGCCAATATATGTAACAACTTATACTAGTTTTCTATTTTTTAATAGCGCAGTAAATCGTATATTAAAATTATCAATTAGACAATTACGTCCATCTGGTTCTAAAACAATAATGGGAGAACCATATAATGGTGTACAAAAATATGGAATGCCGTCGGCACATTCACAATCAGTATTTTATTCATTATCATATTTATATTTATATTCCAATAACGTAAATACATTAATATTGCAAATAATAATAGCAGTATTAACCCTTAATCAACGGTGGAAATATAAACAGCATACTGTAACTCAATTATCAGTAGGTGCATCGTGTGGAATATTAATAGCAGCTATAGCAAATAGTTTAGCAAATAATTGGTCAAATGATAAGCATTATTGGTAATATTTTTAATTACAATAATTAATTGATTATTTATATATAAAATTTGATTATAATAGATTATATACTCATAATATATATAAAGTAAAATGTCACAAAGTGATTATTTAAAAAGAAAACAGATAGCACAAATTTTACGAACTGATAGTGGTTCCGGTATAGATAATCATCAACCTGCGGTATTAAGTTCACAACAAATAATAGAATATAAGCAGTATCAAATAATTAACGATATAAATAATGATTCAATAAATTATAATTTGATAACGCCCGCGAATAAAAAAAAAATATTTGATATGGAACGAGATGTTAATGGATGTCCATCATTTATAGTTTGTAATAATACAAATAATAGACCAAACCGTGTTTTAAATAATATAACTTCCTGTGCTGTACAATATCTTCCATTGACATGGCAGGATTTAAAAAATAAGAAGAATAAGAACAAAATATGCAAATGTACTTTAAAGAGAACCCATATGAATGTTAACACTTGTTCGTGTGATATTACAACTGCCGAATTAGAAGTCGCATAAATAGCTCATTAATAAAGGGAATATTAAATATATTATTGATGTAATGTTATAGCATTACACCAAATAAATAGGTATTATATTTTATTATAATTCAAGTTTTTTTAGTATTTTTTCTATTAGTTCATTTTGTTTTTCCAATTTATGTTTACAGGTACTTAGATCAGTTTTTACATTAGCATTATCTGTTTCCAAACAATTAATTTTTTCATTTAACAAGTTATTCTCATTAGTAAGTGTTTTTATAGATTCAATTAAATAAGGTATAATACCATTATAATCGATAGTTTTTTCTTTGAAGCCAAGATCATTTTCCTTATCTGATGTATTAACTATATGAGGTATAACATCT
>MDTG01155572.1_pt1 | contig 13857 bp, 19 predicted proteins | sample 811421 | NCBI WGS metagenome assembly MDTG01 (sample SAMN05326645, study PRJNA326480) | marine metagenome | isolation source: seawater | place: Pacific Ocean: South East | collected 2011 | reverse complement strand
GATCGACAATCTTCAGGACGCCAAGACGGTGGAGGAGATCAACAAGCTCCACAACGACTGGAAGGCGGCCGCGGCCAACTTCGGTGAGATGGTCGAGCGAATGAAGAAGCGAGAAGGCACTGAGATGCTCGACGACCAGGCTGAAGAAGTGTCGATCGCTATGGGTGCGTTCGAGAAGATGCAGAAGAGCTACAACGCCTGGGGTGATTTTCTGATGGAGACTTGGTGCTAGACCGGGTCAAATCCTAAAGGAACTGACAGGAGCGGGCACCATGCCCGAGCGAATGATCTTGAATTAGACCTTCTCGGCTCTCACCGGCAATCACGTGGGGGAGACCCCTAAATCAGGGAGTCGAGATCTGGGCTCCTGTGACGAGCCTCTTAGGAGGCTTGCAGAGCGTCAATTACAGGGCCTCGGTTTTTACCCCCTTCTCCCCTGTGGAAAGGAGGTAACCCGATGGACATTGAGATCAATGCACCTGTGGTGCTACTCATCGTGTCCCCTGTAATAGCGAAAGCGCTTATTGAGCTTCTCCGTTCTTACTTTGCTGGTAAACGGAAGAAGCGCTAAGCGCCTTCTCTAACAACCGGACCCTTCTCTGCGGGGGTCCACTTCGCCAGTTTAGCACAGGATGTTCCAATTTGTCACCGGTGATCCGGAACGTATTGTTCCGAGCGCCGGGGTTCAGGTCTACCAAAAACGGATTGGCGAACCAAAACATCAATAGTCAGACCTGGGGGCACACGTCCTTCGGCTTCTTTGGGGTTATCTAGGAAACTCTCACCGGCCCTGTACAGTTCGGCTCAGAACAGAGCCGACGGTAAACTGCTCAAGAGAGCGTCGGTGAAATCGATAGCCTTTAAGGTGCCCCTCAGGTCATGCACCTCTCCCTCGTGAACAGCTTTGTTTCGCGGGTTGATGAGGAGTTTTTCACACTTGGATCTATCAAAGCTAGGCAGCTCCATTAGTTTCGCGAGGTCTGCTCGTCCGCCTAGGGTTCTAAACCTCCCAAGGACCCCCTTCGCGAATTTAGCTCCGCCCTTGAGCTCTAGAAGTTTGAGTAGATTCTGGGATAATGCTATTTCGGTAGCGCTGGCGGTCTCTACAATCGCCTTCTTTAGGTCCCTATCGGCAAAGGCAGTGTATGCGCTAAGCTGAATCTGATAAGCTAACGGCATCTCGCGACCATCTGAGGCAAGCTGACAAATTCGCTCAAATTGTCCTTTAACACATTTGGGATAGTCTCTGTCGATACAGATCTGGAACGTTTCAGGAGCTCCGTAGAGGATCTGTTTGCGTTTACCATCCTCTAAGGCAAAAAGATCGAGCGTTGGCGTCTTCGGCTGAAGGTCCGACGGACTCCCGCTGAGACTTAGCTTGTGTTTAAAAAATAGGTCGTAGTAGCCAAAGAATTGATAAAGCCATCTCTTTTCGTCTGCTGCTACGGTTTTACAAACTTGCTCAACTTGGCCTAATGGAACCTCAAAGGACAAGTGTAAATAATTGATCCCAAATGTAGCTTGACGTTTCCTATCGTCTCTGGGTCCCCAAAGCGAATAGGCGCGCCCCCAATGCATGTCATCCCGCCAATTCGGACCACCATCCTCCGACCTCGGCGGGCGCAGCGGGATAGAACCAAGATTATCTACCTTGTCTGGCCACTCTTCAGGCGCACACGGAAGAGCCAGCTTGCCGGGTACTCCGCCAACGGTAATGTCAAAGACTGCGCCAAGCGTTTCCAAATCACAGCCGATGTGAAAATCAGAATTGTAACGGTCGAGATACAATAAGCCATGCAAGCGCTCCGTCAAGGCAATTCCCCCCAATCTCATTTTTGGTTGTTACTGCATCCATAGCTCCGAGGCTATAAGGAGCACGAAGTTTCATCGGTGAAATTTTCCCCAAAGCAAAAGGACCGAAACGGAGCCTCGACTATCAGGTTAGCCTATAGCCTAAACTGACAGATCGGTTGCCTCTGACTGATCACCCTGGCGATTTCGTCGACGACCGTTGCCGCAACTGGCTTCCGATAGCAGATCGCAGCGATAGATGTCATCTTTTCGACTGTAAAGCTAGGGTTGCTGCATGATTTCTTGGACACCTCACCGAATGGGTTCTAAGTCTATTTTGACACGTGGAGGCTTGGAATCGTGGGAAAGAATGTCGGATATGTGCGGGTGAGCACCGCAGGGCAGAATGTGGAGCGCCAGCTCGACGGGGTGGAGTTGGACAAGGTGTTCACCGATCGGTGCTCAGGCGGGAGCGTGGAAAGGCCGGCTCTTCAAGAGATGCTGGAGTGGGTCCGTGAAGACGACCTGGTTCACGTGCACTCGATGGACCGACTGGCTCGGAATGTCTCGGATCTTCGGGAGCTGGTTGCCAAGATCAACGGTGAGGGCGCGAGTGTACGGTTTCACAAAGAACGACTCGAGTTCTCAGGAGATGACTCACCGATGTCGGAGCTACTGCTGAATCTTTTGGGGGCGGTGGCACAGTTTGAGCGATCGCTGATTCGGGAGCGGCAACGCGAGGGGATTGAGGCCGCCAAGAAGCGTGGAGCGTATAGGGGACGAAAGAAGGCGCTTTGTTCGGCCTCTACCGAGGACCTGAAGGCTCGTCGGGCTGCTGGTGAGGGGGTTGCATCGCTGGCTAGAAAATTCGGGGTAAGCCGACAGACGGTCTACTCTTACCTCTCATCCTAGAGGACATTTCCGTCTACACAAAAACGTATTCACTTTAAAGTATGGACAAAATCGTTTATTATGACATTTGAGTGGGATGATGAAAAATCTCAGAGTAACCTTGAAAAGCACGGAGTCTCTTTTGACTTGGCGAGCGAAGCCTTTCTCGACGAGAATGCATTCTTCACCCAAGACGATAGATTTGACTACGGAGAGCAGAGAGAGATTCTCATCGGTCGGCCCCAAGGTCTGCCCTCGGATGTTCTCCTCGTGGTTTTCACCGAGCGGCAAGGCGAGACTATTCGGTTGATATCCGCTCGAAAGGCAAATCGTCGAGAGAAAGGCTGGTATTATGGGCAAAACGGTTAAGAAAAGCATGGCGCAGATAAGCCAGGAGGCAGAAAGTGGTCTCCACCACGGGGGTCTGAAGAACTTGCCCAATGATGAGGATATCAATTTTGATGACATCCCGGCTCTAAGCGACAACCAACTTGCTCGAATGAAACCCGTTGGTAATCGTTTTCGGAAGCTTGTGAAGAAGTCTCCACGCTCTCAAAAGGTCAGCATTCGATTCGAAGTCCAAGTGCTTGAGTGGATCAAAGAAGATGCCGCTGAATTAGGCAAACCGTATCAAACCCACATCAACGATATTCTTCGAACATACGTCGCGGAACAAGACAGCCACTAACAGAGGTTTTTTACTTCTGTCAAAGATTTTTTTACCTGGGTAGAAAAATCTCACGCTGCAACTGGGGTCTCCAGGCGTTGAAGGGCCTGGGCCTCATCTAACCCTTGATCGACCCATTCGAAGAACTGTTCCAGAACTGCTCTGTTAGCCATCCTCCGGAAGGTCTTGTCCCGTAGCGCCTCTTCACGCTTCCCTGAAACCGGTACCAGCTTTGAGAGGTGAACGGAAGCAATGAGCTTGAGGCGAAGTTGTAGGTCTTGGGATAGTTTTTTGAAACGCTCAGCGAGTTGCTGACTCGTCTTTTGATACTTTTGTTCTTGTTCGAGCTTCTGAGTCTCGAGAGCTTGCTGCTCTGTTCTTGTCTCTTCCACGGTTCTGTAAGCGATCGGGGCATCAACTGTCGGATTTTCTTTAACAGTCTTGTGACGGTTGGCTTTTATATTGAGTCCAGTGAGATGAGCATAGTTGGACCGGTCGTCAGAAACCTGGCGGCCGTTTTTTTTGTCCAGTTTGTAGCCTCCATCTCGGATAGCGGCAACCAAATAGCCGGCTAGGTTCTCCACCCCCGCAAGCTGGGGAACAGTATCCAGGACCTCCTTTATTAGCTCATTTTCATTCTCTCGACAGAGCTTTCGGGCCATTCGTTGGCTCACTCCGTACTTTCGAAGCGATTTTAGACAATATTTATGAAGAGGTTCATCATCATTCTTCCCGTCAAGCGGGACCGAGGTGCTGACGGCCGGTTGGGAATTTGGCTCGATTGGGTTCGGAGAGCTTGCCTCTTTGTCGACAGTAGACTGTTGTTGTTTCTTTAGATCAGTATCTTTAAAAGAGTTCTTTAGAGACGGGTTTTTCTGTTCGCAAAGCGGCTCTGAATCATCGCATTCAGGGGCTTTGTGCTGTTCGATTGCCACCTCTTGGGTCCGGATCGTTCGATCTGCATGGTCCGGATCGTTCGATCCGCATGGTCCGGATCGTTCGATCCGGACCTGCGCCCCTTTTGCGCCATCTTTGGTGGTGTAAGTGTGCTGGGGATCCTCAATCACTTCATCACGCTCCAGCACCACCCGCCAGCGATAGATTCGGTAAGCGACACGTTCACGAATAATATCTCCCCACTCTTCCAGGCGCTGGGCCGCTCGCTGGATCGCGCGAGGTCCAACACCTAGTTCTTTCGAGATCTGGCGATAAGGGAGGTCTACATAACCGACACCAAAGCCAACGGTCTTGCGATTGATGAGAGATAGAAGGGCCGCCGCAGTCTTGTTAGAGATCGTTTCTATACGACGAGAAATAGAATGAGGGGTCTGAGAATACTTGATTCTCGGTCTAGAGTTCTTCACAGATAATTTGTCCTAAATTTATTTCGACAAAAAGGAACTAAGCCTGGGTGTGAGAACTCTAAAAATAGTTAAGATTTTCAGGTGGCTCTCGCGATCCCCAGGAAATTAGAGGGAACCTCCGCGCCAACGGAGGTTTTTTCATTTGTCCCGGCCTTGCCGATGACCATGCTACTTTGCTTGAAGGATGATCAAATCCTGGCATGGCTATGCAAAGTTCCGAGGAAAAGAATAAGAGCTTGTCCGAGGACAAACTCTTTAAGGCTCTTCTGGGGACTCTCGCTAACTCCAAGAACCTATAGTCTTTTACGGGCAGGCCTTCTTTTAGTCCTGGTTTTCGGAGCTTAGCCTGATTTCTGAGCGAACATTTTCTTCCACCAGGGCTTCCGGGCTTCAGCCCAAGCTTGCTCTTTGTCCCGCAATTCGGTCTTTAGTGTCTCAAGTTCAATCTTGGCCTGGGCGGCCTCGCGCTGCGCTAGCTCGGCCAATTCTTCGGCTTCCGTTCTTCGTTCGACTTCCTCTTTGAGTACGGCCTCGGACTCCAGGACCTCTGCCCTGTTCTCTTGCAGGCTTTCCGCGTGCTCGGTGAGCAGGTTTTGGTGTTGCCGAAGGGTTAGTTCTAGTTCGACAGCTCGGCGTTCCGCTCGGGTCAGTCTGTCCAGCATCAACGCGTAAACTTCGGCGGGTGGGTTCACAGCGGTTCGTGACTGTTCGTGAACAGTCGTGACTCGGTGTGAACTGTCGTCAGTGTCGGTTCGCGCCTGGTCACGACGGTTCGCAGTGTCGTCTAATGAACCTGGCCCACCGAACTCGGCGATGAATAGGTCGACTTCACTGCGTTCGATCTGATACGCAGTGTTCGCATTCGGCTTAACAGCGGGGATGCGGCCTGATTTGATGTGTTTATAGATCTGCCGTTTGGATCGTCCCACCAGGTCGGCAAAGGTGTTCACGTCTATTCGCTCGGGTTCACTCACTGTTGTTCACTCCTGTTCGTGCCCATTCTCGAAGGTTCACTCCCTCGCTGCGAATCAACGGCAAAAACTTTGCTCGGCGTGTGAACCAGTGAACCGCTGCATAGTGAACCCGGATGAACTTCAGTCGCCTGAGCTATAGCGGGACAAAGCGCGATATCATCACGTTTGGGACAAAGTTTCCAAAGCTTTGGGGTGTGAACCGTCGCGAACGTTCGTGAACCTTGTGAACTGGGTTCACGCCTGTTCGTGAACCCCCCTTAGCACCAGATGAATCAACAGGGAAGCTACCTGGCGCTTAGAAGGCAGAGCGAATGCTTTATGTGGACCCATGGGACTGGATGAGCGAGGACGAATGGTTTCCTGACGATAGCCCGGCAGTTCGCAGGAATCTTTTACGTGTGGCCCGGCTGATCGAGTATGGGGCCGAACTTGAGCCCCGAGAGATGCGCCTGACCCTGGTGGAATGTGCGAAGAGGCCGAATCGAAAGCCCTGCACGGGCTTTATGGTCGTGGTGAAAGAGCCCGAGGGCACGATCTACGCAGAGTGTATGACCTGCAAAAAAGAACAGGTCGTGATCTCGAATTGGGAGACTACTCCGTGGGCCACGGGTATTTGTCCGCCGTGTTCGCCCGAAACCGGCCCGAGGTGGGATTAGAAGTATCGGCAAGGATCTTTGAGCGTCTGGCCGGTTGCCCACTTGCCGAAGGCGTGGAGGTTTTGCTCCGACCAGCCAGCCACTTCCGAGAGTTCGAACGGGAAGTCGTATCGGTTCCAGACGTGGAGCAAGAAAGAGAGTACGGATCGCTCGTAGGTTGAGAGCGGCTCTTCGAAGAGCGTGATCGCGTGTTCCGGGTAGAAGTCGGCTGGCAAGCGATAGCCGCGGACCATGCGCTCTGTGAGGTCGAAGGTCTTGGCGAACTTCTGCCAGAGCTTTTCGTCCTTCGAACGTCCGTCTTCGGCTGGCTTCGGCTTTTCGAACTTGAGAACGTTGGGAGGGAGTTCCGGCTCGCGAGGGGGCGGGTTACCGTCGTAGCAGAGCTGAAGGAAGGCTTCCCTTGGGCGTCCGTAGTCGTAACGCTTCTCGCTGAGACAAGACAAGAGATTGTTGTTGAGCATTTCGGTGACCTGGTACGGTGCTCGAGTGGGGTCGTCTAGATGAGCTTTCGCGGCGTGGATCTGCTCGATCACGGAACCGGTGACCTGGCGGCTGAGAGATTTGCCGAAAGAGACGCTGCCTGTAGCGGGAACGATCTTTTCTTGATAGACATCTTCCAGCCCCTCGTCTTCCATGGTGTCTCGGATAGCTTGGAGAGCGGACTTGATGAACTTGTCGTCGTTGTTGACCCCGGAGCCGTAGAAGAGACAGCTGAACAGAGTGGCGGTATTGCAGACGATCACGTATTGGGTCCGGTCTGCGGTAAAGAAGTTGGCGGTCCAGTCGGCCAACGGGTTCTCGTGGACGTCGAGGGACTGAAGAGGGACTTTGATCTTCTTGGCTAGCTTTTGGGTTAAGCGGAAGTTCATCCGAACTTGCTCCTTTCTCAGCCTGCTCTTCCAGGCGGGTCATAGCCGTAGGTTCGCTCTTCCTGAAAGCGCCCGTCCTGGGTGTGGATGATGAGCTGGCCGGCTGCGTGGGTTCGAGCCTCTTTAACGCCGGCTTTGACGGCTTCTTCCTTGGTCTCGAAGGAGGTGAAGTTTTTTTCGCCCTGGCGCTTCAGGTGCCAGCTGTCGCCTCCGGCTGGTACAACGTGATAACTGACTCTGCTGCGTTCCCAGGGGATCGATCCCGGAGGACTGTCAAAGAGGAGGCCCAGAACAGAGAGGTCGACCCCAATGGTCTCCCAGTGGATTCCGAGACCGTCCCCGATCAGGCGGTGGTCGGCCAGCTGGTCGGCGTCAGCCTCGGCCAGGTCGGGGAACCAGCTAAGGGGGACGGTGAGGGTTCGGCCGTCTTGGAGTTCGACCACGAGAGAAGTTTCGGTGATCACGATGGAAGCGGCTCTTAGGTTCGGTGTTGTCGCCATGGGACCGCATTCTTCGGTGAGGGGACGTTCCTTCCTGAATACTATCCGAGAAACCCATCTCATCTCTTTTAAGAGACTTGCTGACCAGGCTGACGCCGGCACTCGTGGGCTATGGAGCAGACAATGTCTAGACGCACCCTGGCTGGGGCTGTGGGAAAGTCCTCGGAGGGAGAAGTTGTAAGGAGAGAGCCTTGTGGCCAGTCTAGCGCCAAGTTTCCGAAAAGCGCCTGAGTTCAACGGGACTTTTCCATAGCATGGGGGGCTAGGCGGGCACGCAGTGGGGGCCGGTGTAACTCGATTGCACTAACCTTTCAGCGAGACACAAAGCTTCCAGTTTAGGTGGGCGTAGCCCCGGGGCCGGAGGCCCCAAACCTCCGGAGCGATAGCGACGGAGACTGACCAGATGTCTTAAGGCCGTTTCGTGGTGGACTTGCCAGAACCCACTGCTGCCCGAAGGGCCTCGTTGATGCGGTCACTCGCGAGACGGCCGCCGGTACTCAGTGGCCTCGCTTGCACTAACGTACAGGTGACGAGCAAGCGGTTCCTGGAGCCGCCTTATGGGTAACCAAGCCTGGCCCGGCAGTACCACCAGAAGTTCGCCTTTTGGCCCAAAAGGCGATCTCTTCCCCCACCCAGGTTTGTCGTACCGACAACGGGGCTTTGAAGCCGACCACCCAGGTTTCGCCACCTCTTCGAGGCCCGAAGGGCCGCCAAAAAGGTTCTCCTACTGACCTCTTAAGGCTCGGATGGGGCGTCGTGGATTGGATTTTGCGTTGTTCAGACCCGAAAAGGGTTCAATTGCGCCCTTTCTGTTTGCGCAAGCGGCGTCTGGGCTGTATCTCAGGGCGTCTGCTCAAGCAGAGAGGGCGCCGAATCGGGCGATTGGTCCTTATATAGGCATTCGAAAGAGCCCAGGCGATTATTGCTCGGGGCTCTTTGATTTTCAGCTAGAAGTATCGGCACGGTTCTTCGGGGTCGGTGACCCAGCGGCCGAAGGCGGCCAGGTGGTCTTCGTCCCAGCGCTGGGTGGCCGAGAGTTCGAAGGGGTTCTCGGTGTAGTCCCAGATGTGGAGGAGGAAGTTAAGGACGCCTTGCTCTGCCCCGGAGAGCGGGACGCGATCGGGGAGGCGGATGAGATCGGCTGGTTCGAAATCCGCCGGCAAATTCTTGATGGCCACCTGGTGGGCTATACGGTGGAATGAAGTGGCTATTTGACGCCATTCTTGGATTCTTGTCATTAGTGTGTTCCTTTCTGTTGTGAGAAGTGTTGTTCCGGCTTTTGGAACGGCGAATTTAGGGACTGAAGCGGAGTGCCTCTCTTTGGTCGGGAGTGAAATCCCGTTCGATACGCTGTAACTGGGAGAGGAGGAGATCTGCCCAGTCAAGGTCTCCGAGAGAGCGCGCTTTGGATTCACATTCTTCTAGGAAGAGGTAGTTCTCAATTTCTTCGGCTTGTGCCGGACCTAGTATCGAGAGATCACGGGTTTCGGGGTTTGATAGGTGATTTAGCATGATGATTCTCCTTTAGAAGTTGGTGTAGAGGCCGGTTTCTTGCCCGATCAGATCGTGGAGCATGTCGCAATAGATATCGCTGTGGGTGCTGACTAACTGCCAGGTGGCCTCGGTGTAAGAGATGCCGAGGTTTTTCTTTTTCTTGAACTCGAGCTTTCCAAATTTGACCGTGTAAGTGTCGCAAGGGTCGAGGATGATTTGGATGACATTGATTCTTGAGCAGCCGCGGATGCGGAACTGGAGACCGTCCTCGAGATCTACGAGGGTGTGGGCACCGAGAAGGGCCAGGGTGGGGACGCCGAGCTGGTGGGCTATGGTTTGGGCAATCATTGTTTGAATTCTCCTTATTGATGGATGGAATGGAATGAAAAGGGGATCACCCCCCGAGAGCCCGATAGTGCTGATGCCGGGACTCTGATGAACCGACGCCGAGATAACGTTCGGTGGTTTTTAGACGACGATGACCGAGACCGGCCTGGACAACCCTGACGGGGGCACCGGATTCGTGGAGAGCTGTGGCATGACTGTGGCGGATGGTATGGGGAGTGGCGGCAATTTCAAGGCCTGCTTCCCTGCGATATTTCTGGATAAGAAGCTGGATGGAACGGATGGAGAGGGGGCAATGTTTGCTGTTTTGGAACAACGGGGCGGCGGGAGCGGTGGAGAAACCACGGGATTTGTTGAATGTGAGCATTTTTTCGATACATGCACGAGCGGTAGCATTTAGGGGAACGACACGGCCACGAGGACCTTTGCAGAACATAGCTGGGAGATCGAGGGATTCGAAAGTCTGACCGCCACGTGAAACAAGACTGACAAGAAGACGGGAACATTCACCGACCCGAAGACCGGTATGATAGAGGAACATGATGAGGAGATAATCCCGGCGACCGAAAGGCGACCTGAGATCGACCGCGGAGAGAAGCTGGCGGATTTCTGAGTTTGATAAATGACGACGCATAATGCGCACCTCCTGATTGTGATGATGCTCACCTCGCGAGCGAAAGGGCTCGGGCGTGTCAAGAAAGACCCCCTGATCAGGATGCTTGAGGTGTGATTGGTGTCGCGGAGACGGAAGCTTGGACAGCTCTGATGGAGAGTTGTGTTGACGGCCGGGGCCGGAGGCCCCCAGAACAAACCGCCTGAAAGAACAGGGCGGAGGATGGACCGGATTGCTTCGTTGATGAAACGGACCGCCGTGCTTACTGCCGGGGTCTAGCGAAGCGGTTCTTGACTCGCCCGAGCCCTTTCGCTACCACTTGGCATCATCACAATCAGGAGGTGCGCATTGTGTGGCGAAAATCAAACTCAGAAATCCGCCGGCTTCTCTTCGCAGTTTGGGTGGGGAGCTGTTTGATTATGTGGGTAGGTTGACAGACAAACAAAATTTCCATCTCTCTATCAGAGATGACCAGTAACGATCTCAAGAAATTCAAAGGGTGTCTTGAATCCTTCGACCCGAGTCAACACTGAGCCGTCAGCACTCATAACAACGAAAGTGGGAACTCCAGCGACGCGAAGAGCTTTCGCCGTCTCAAGATCTTTGTCAATGTCGACTTCGACGACTACAAAACGCGAAAGTTCCTCTTTAACCCTGGCGTCGGAGTATGTGACCTTTGACATCTTCTGGCATGGACCACACCAATGGGCGGAGAACTTAACAAGAACGAGCTGTTCGGTCTCTTGGGCCAGCACTAGAGCCTTCTGGACCGGAGGCGTCATCTGCTGCAGCAGCTTTGCAGAGCCTCTGTGGCCTGCCGTCACGAGCCTTGGCCTAAAACCCAAGCTCTTCACCGCTGCCTGAATCTGCTCAACGCCAATCTGTTCCGCGTCAAAAGTTACGATGAACTGGTCCAAGAGCAACTCGGTCTCAACCTTTCGAACCCCTTGAAGCCCATCCAGGGCTTCCTTGACCGAATTCGGTCAACTGAGTCAGGTCGGTCCCCCGGAAGCCCCTTTCATCATCCCATCCACCTGCAGAACAATTCGCTCAGGAGTCTCCGAGAATGCCGGAACGCAAATCAAAAGTATGAGTAGCCAAATTTTCGTGAAGGTTTTCATCTTGGATAATTCTAAACCCTGTACATGACTACGGTGTCAAGTCGTCAGAGATATTCGGATGCTAGCGTGTGACTATAGGTCAGGTTGCAAAAAAGTCGGGCGTCGGAGTAGAGACCATCCGTTTCTACCAAAAAGAGGGCCTTATTCTGGAACCACAACGGCCTCAGAATGGATTCCGCCAATACCCCACCGAGGTCGTTCAAGAGATTCTCTTTATTCGCAGGGCCAAAGAACTGGGATTCTCCTTAAAGGATATCGCAGAACTCATGTCGCTTCGTGATCAAAAAGATGCGTGCTCTAACGTGAAACGCATGGCCGCAACAAAGTTGTCTGCTGTCCGTAGCCGCATCGACTCCCTGGAAAAGCTCGCTGGAGTGCTCCAAAGTTTCATACAAGAATGTGACCTTACGGCTGAGGGGTGCCCCATTCTCGGGTCATTGGAACCCTGAAGAACTGGTCTTGGAACTGGCTCTTGACTCCGTAGAGGTGTACGGAGTCTATCCTGTCCCCAGGAGGCTCAAAGTCTATGGAAACAAAAAGGAAACTGATTTATGGTGGACTTGGCTCAGGCTTGCTAGCAGTGTTCTTTGCTAGTTTTTGCTGCACAGGCCCTGCACTTCTAGCTTTTTTAGGCTTGAGTGGCCTGGCATTGACAAAACCCCTCAACGCTTTCATTGGTTTGGTCCTGGCTCTTTTGGGGGCCGCTCTATGGAGGCACACACAGTCTGGTGCGATGAACTGCTGCCGTTCAAAGGAGAGTTCGAGTTTTCGTTTTTTTTCAACAGCGATGCTCGTAACACTCATTGTCGGATACTTCGCGATGACGGTCGTTCACGAGCCGAACTCTGGACAGTCTCAGCCCAACGTTGAGGCCCAAATCTCAACACCTGACCCACGTACAGCAACATTTGTTCGATGTGCAAGTTGCGAAAAATGAGCAACTGCCCGAAATGCGAACAGCGAGGCCGCAAGATCAGTTCTCGCACACTCAGCAGCCATGTTGTACCTGATCGCCTAGAGGCAATCGAAGAGAGAGAGTATTGGTCAATGTGCTTGTCCCCTGTCTGTTCAGCGGTATACTTTCGAGAAGCAGAGGTCGTAAGTAGGTCCCAAGTGCGGATGCTTCCCTTTCACAAGAACGAAGCCCCTGATCGGCTCGTTTGCTTCTGTTTTGATCACCGAGCCAATGAGATTCACGAAGAGGTCCTTGCCCAAGGACAGTCTGGTGTTCAGGCCGAGATCAAAGCCGCCTGTAGATCAGGGCGCGATGATTGCGAACGGAAGAATCCCCAGGGTCGATGTTGTTTAGGTAACGTGGGGTTGGTCATCAAAGACGCGCTGAGTCACATCCCCCTGAAGTCCTTGTCTTAGGCCTACCAATCGTGCCGCAATGAGTTCTGAGGCTTTGCAGAAAAGGTTGTTAGCATAACTCAGGCTTGAAGGTCGCTTTAGACTCGTCTTTTTTGAAGGTGCTATTTTTTTGAGGCCTTGAAACGGCTTGAAGACGGCAATTTTTTGCCACCTTTAAAAAAGCGCTTTTTTGGCTCGTGTAAATCAAGCTTCATGGCCAAGTTGCGACAGAGGATCGCGAGGTGTCAATTTTTTCGGGCATTTTGACGTTTCGCGGCCTTGAAGCTGGATTTACATCAAAAATTCGCGTTTCAATCTCATCAAATCCCCCCCTTTTTTGGATTCGATCAGTTATAATCGACAGAACCGAGTATGTCTACAGAAACAAAAAACATTCTGATAATAGTGCTTGTTCTGTGCGCTGTAGCTACTCTTAGCCTGAGTCTTCGAGATAGCAATGGCTCTGGTGCGGAAGTAGTCTCTTCGAGCACTCCCGCACCAGGGAGAAGGCTGGCTTCAACACTCCCCTCTGAGTCAGAGATGCAGCGGGAATACTACAACAATCGCTCTCTGGCCAATACCACAAAGACTCCCCCATCTTTTCTAATAGATGTCGATAGGAGAAATTGGGAGGAATGGACATTTGAGCCAAACCTGTACAAAGTGCCGCAATTCGACGACTACCTTGGCAAATGGTGGTTTGGTCAGCCTCAGGCTCTTCTCGATATAAGAAGCAAGGTGGACCAAACTCTCTACGAGAGTCTCGGCAGTCGCGACTTTTACTCTTTTCTCCCTAGTAAATCAGGAAAGATCGACTCGTTGAGTGGATACCATTGGCGAATTGCAATCAGCGAGCCTGGGTTTATAGACCAAAAAGATAGGCTTATCAAGACTGTTGCAAAGAATTCCGGCATTACTCAGGCCGCTATCACTGTATCGTTCCCTCCGAAAGAGTAGCCGGATCCTAGCCTCCCGGAAGGTCCGAGCTTCGCTCCCGCAAAGCTCGGACCGATGAGCAAACCCAACTTCTCTCCCACCCTCTTCACCGACGGTCTCCCCGAGGAACAAACGGCCCAGCGGCCACAAGAGCCGGTTTTGTTACTCTAGCTTGTCACTGACCTCGTTGACCCAGATAATTTTCCAGCCATCGAACTCGCGGAACTGTATCATCAGCGCTGGGAATGTGAAATCGCCTACAAACAATTGAAAAGTCAGTTGGTCG